>LFFM01000654.1_pt1 | contig 24289 bp, 26 predicted proteins | sample 643131 | NCBI WGS metagenome assembly LFFM01 (sample SAMN03777445, study PRJNA286221) | soda lake metagenome | biome: soda lake; feature: Kulunda steppe; material: water; isolation source: sample Tc-Br brine of Tanatar trona crystallizer | place: Russia: Kulunda steppe | collected 2011-07
GCCTGCCTGTTCACGACGCTCGGCTTCGAGGAGCCGACGGTCCCGGTTCGGCGGCGGTCGGTCCCGGGCGAGACGCTGTTCGTCGCGCGCTCCGGGCGTCAGGGATCCGGGCGTGGTGCGGGCGGCGTGCCCGGTGCGGAGGGGTCGCGGTCCAGGTCGGGCTCACGGGACGAGCCGGGGTCGCGCGAGCCGGAGGGGTCGCGGTCCAGGTCGGGCTCACGGGAATCGGGCTCGGCGGACGGTCCCGGGAACCGCTAGCCGCGTCCGACCCGGAACGTTCTTTCCGCTCCCCGTCGCCCAAGGCGTATATGCAGGTCGATGCAGTCGTCCTCGACATCGACGGCGTGTTGGTAGACGTCGCGGACTCCTATCGCCGGGCGATCCTCGAATCGATCGAACGCGTCTGTGGCAAGACGATCGACCGCGACGCGGTCCAGTCGTTCAAGGACGCCGGCGGGTTCAACAACGACTGGGAGCTGACGTACGCCGCCGCGCTGTACGTGTTGGCGCGCCGCGAGGGGCTCCGCATGGAGGTCGACGCGTTCACCGACGCCGTCGCCGACCACGGGGGCGGGCTGGACGCGGCCAAACGCGTCGTCGCCGACCTCCCGAGCGTCTCGCAGGCGCGCGTCCGCGACCAGTGGGACACCGAACGGCTTCGTGACGTGTTCCAGGCGCTGTACCTCGGTGCTGACCTGTACCGCGACCTCGAGGGCGGCGAGCCGCCGTTCGAGACGGCGGGGTACATCCACGACGAGCCGGTGCTGGTCGAGCCGGCGACGATCGACGACCTGACGGACCGCTTCGACGTCGGCGTCCTGACCGGGCGGCCCGCGGCCGAGGCCGAGATCGCGCTCGACCGGGTCGGGCTCGACGTCGCCGCCGACCACCGGTTCACCATGGACGACTGGGAGGAGGGGAAACCCCACCCGCGGGCGCTCGTGACGCTCGCGGAGCGGTTCGACGCCGAGCGGGTCGCGTTCGCGGGTGACACCCTCGACGACGTGCGCACCGCCCGCAACGCCGACGCGGACGACGAGTCGCGAGTCTACTACGGGATCGGCGTCCTCACCGGGGGGTTGACCGGCGAGTCGGGCCGTCGGGCCTTCGCGGCGGTCCCGGCTGACGCGGTCGTCGACGACGTGAACGAGCTCGTCGACCTCCTGGAGTAGCGGCCACGTCCCTGCCCGCCGAACCGCTTTTTTGTCCGCACGACCACGACACCCCATGAGCGCACCGACCACCACGAACCGCCGGAACGAAGCGGTATCGGCGGCTCCGACCGACCGCCGAGCCGGCCCGCGGGCACGGGTACGGACACGAGCACGTCCACGGAGGACGTCGTGACCGCCGACGGGACGGGCGGTTCCACCGGAAGCGAAGGGGTTCCCCCGGACGTCGATGCGGCGCTCCACGCCGGCGTCGCGCTGTTCAACGAGGGCCACTGGCTCGCGGCTCACGAGCCGTGGGAGGCGGCGTGGCTCCCGCTCGACGGGGGCGCGGACGAGCGGCTCCTTCACGGGTTGATCCAGTTCGCGGCCGCGACACACCACGCTCGGTCGGGGAATTACCCCGGCGCGGTCGGCTGCGGGGTCGGGGCGGCCGGCTACCTCGACGACCTCGGCCCGACGCGGCGGGGGCTCGCGCTCGCCCCGATACGACGGTGGTGTCGGCGGCTGGCGGCGGACCCCGAACGGATCGATCGGGCCCGGCCGCCGACCCTCCGGATCGACGGCGTCGCCGTCGGCTTCGACGACCTCGACTTCGACGACCTCGGCTTCGAGGCGACGCTCGCGCTCGCGCCGGCGCTCGCGGCGACCGTCGGGGTCGACGCTGCGAGGGATCCTGACGGCGACGGCCTCTTCGAGGCGGCCGCGCGGCTCGCACGGGAGGAGCGTGGAACCGGGCGGACGCGGTTCGCGGAGCTGCTGTTCGCGTTCGTCAGGACGCCCGATGCGCGCCCGCAGATCGCCGCGCGGCTCGCGGACCACGTCGAGCGCGAACGACGGAAGCGGCGCGACGTCGACGACCTCTTCTGATCGCGGGCGGGCTCGTGGCAGGGGGATCCGTGCGCGAACGGCGGACCGGCCGCGGGGAGGGTGCCGAGCGTCGCCGACCTATACGGGTCGGTCGTCGGGCAGCGCGGCGTCGGTCCCGGGCTTCGGCTCGCCCTCGAAGGTGTAGTCCGCGGAGTTGTCGCGCGGGTCGTACCCCAACACGTCGCGGGCGCGGTCGATGGAGTAGTACTTCCGGTCGTTGTCGGAGATGCCGTACACGACCTCGAAGCCGTAGTCGGCGCGGAGACTTCGGTCGAAGAGGTGCGCACAGTCGCGGTGTGAGAGCCACATCGCCTGGCCGCGCTCGTACTCGCGCGGCGGGTGGCCCTCCGTGAGGTTCCCGATACGGACGCAGACGACGCTCATGCCGAACTCGTCGTGATAGAAGCGGCCGAGGAATTCGCCGGTCGCCTTCGAGACGCCGTAGAGGTTGCCCGGGCGGGGGAGTTCGGTGCCGTCGAGCCGGTAGTCGTCCTCCGTGCGGTACAGCTGAGGGACGCGCTCGTCGGTCTCGTAGCCGCCGACGGCGTGGTTCGAAGAGGCGAACGCGAACTTCCGAACGCCGGCCTCGGCGGCCGCCCGCATCACGACTTGGGTCCCGTCGATGTTGTTCCGGAGGACGGAGTCCCACGGCGCGGTCTTCCGCGGGTCGCCCGCGAGGTGGATCACGGCCCCGACGCCGCGGACCGCCTCGCGGACGGCGTCGGCGTCCGTGATGTCCGCGACGTGGCGGTCCGCGTCGGTGACGCCGTCGGGGACCTTCGCCGCCGGCAGCGGCTCGCGGTCGAGGAGTCGCCACTCGTAGTCGTCGCCGATGCCGCGGAGGATGGCCTGACCCACCCGTCCACCAGCGCCCGTGAGCAGGACCGGCTCGTCCATTCGTCCGACAGTGGGCGCGAGACGGGCATATATCGCACGGTTCACCCCCGAGGCGTGGAGCGGCGGCTCGAGAGGGTCGAGGGGTGCTGGAACGCCCTACGAGAGCTTCTCGCGGGAGATCCGTACGCCCGTCGGGGCCAACACGATCTGGTCGTCGCCCTTCTGGACGATGTCGCCGTCGACCTCGCGGGCGACCTGGCGGAGCTCGTCGATGATGTGTTCGACGGTCCGGTCTGACGTCGAGTGGCGGGTGATGTCCGCGATGACGAAGTCGCCGTCGTAGACGGCGTCCTTGATCGGGATGACGTCGCTCTGGTCGCCGATCTCGGCGATGTGTACCCGCATTCCCGTTTCGGCGCTCGCCTCGGCGAAGTCGTCCATGTCGAGCTCGACGTAGTCGTCGACCGACCGGTTTCCGCCCCCGCCGAGGATCTTGCTCATGATGCCCATACACCGATCAGCCGCGAGTGAACATTAGTTCTTACGTCAGACGCCGCCGCTCGACCGTCGGCCGCGGCGTTCGGTCGACGCCGTCCTTCCCGTTCGGTCGACGTCGTCTTCTGAGGGGTTCGTTTCCCACCGGGGACCGCTTCCCACCAGAGACCGTTTCCTACCAGGGTTCGTTCTTGAGCCCCAGCTTGTAGGCGATGACGTTCGTCGTCACGTGGAGCACGGGCGTCATCACGAGGATCACGGCGAGGACCGGGAGGGTGAACACGCCGAGGGCCCAGCCGGGGGCGACGACGAACGCCGAAAGCAGCGCGCCGACGACGAAGTCCAGCTGGTCGAGCCCGGGGAAGGCCGCGCCGCGCTCACGGCCCGACCGCCGCTTGACGAACGACGCGCCGATGTCGCCGAGCATGGCCCCGAACGCGAGCGCGAGCGCCGCGTGGAGCTCGAAGACGGGGAGCCCCACGCCCAGCGCGCCGCTTATCGGCTCGTTGAGCGCGTTGAGCCCGAGCGCGATGGCGAACCCGGCCGCGGTGCCGACGGCGGTGCCGCGCCACGTCTTCCCGTCGCCGAGAACCCGGCTGCCGTTCCACTTCCTGCCGCCGTCGATCGGGCGACCGCCGCCCGCGAGCACCGCGAAGTTGTTGGGGACGTACGCTGGCAGCATCGCCCAGAACGCCGTCGCAACGAGCGAACCGATCATACGTCGGCGAGGGCCGTGAGGGTTTAATAAGGGAGGGATCCGGGACGAGGGAGACCCGGGGCGAAGGACATCCGGGACGAAGGGCATCCGGGGCGAAGGCCACCCGGGGCGAAGGAGGGAGCGTGGGCGTGGCCGTCTCGCGCACACTTAAGTGTCCCCGCGGACCAGTTCGTCGCATGAAAGAGATCGTTCACACGGACGCCGCTCCCGAAGCGGTCGGCGCGTACAGCCAGGCGACGACGAACGGCGACCTCGTCTTCACCGCCGGGCAGATCCCGCTGACCACCGAGGGCGAGCTCCGCGACGACGCGCCGATCGCCGAGCAGACTGCGCTGGCGCTCGATAACCTCGTGGCCGTCCTCGCGGAGGCCGGCGCGGAGCCCGAGGACGTGCTCAAGACGACCGTCTTCCTCGCCGACATCGACGATTTCGCGGAGATGAACGAGACGTACGCGGGCTACTTCGACGAGTCGCCGCCGGCGCGGTCGGCCGTGCAGGCCGGCGCGCTTCCGAAAGGCGTCGGCGTCGAGATCGAGGCGGTCGCCAGCCTGGAGTAGATGCCGACCGGGGCCGACGGTTCGGGTGGGCCCGGGGACGCCGAGGGCGACGACCCCCTGCCGGGCGCTCCGGCGACGCCCCGGAACCGAGCGAAGTCGGCGGTTCTGTGGGGGCTCGTCGGCGGGTTCTCCTTCCTCGTGCTCGCGCAGGGGTACCTCCTGCTCGACGGGGATCTCCCCTTCGCGTACGCGTGGCTGTTCGTCGTCGCCGCCGGCGTCGCGGTCGGGTCGGCCGGCGTGACGTACGGGGTCGAACACCGGGTGGCGAAGAGAAGGACTTAACAGTCCCAGCGGATTACGTTCGATCGAGCCAGGATGGCCGAGTGGTAAGGCGCACGCCTGGAAAGCGTGTTCCCTTCCGGGATCGGGGGTTCAAATCCCTCTCCTGGCGTTTTCGAGACGATCTCCCGACCAGCGGTGCGCCCGCCACGCCCGCCGTGCCGCGGTGTTCTCAGAACGCATGGTACGGTGACACAAGATTCATATGTATGGGTAGTGTTGACACGGGTGACGATGCCAGACACGAAATCGGGCCGCGAGCGGAAAGGCAGGAACAAGCGCCGGCAGCTCGAAAGCCGCCTCAACGAACGGGAGCTGAAAGCCGCCGACGAACCGCCGGAGCCGACGCTCGACGCGGAGGATTCGGAGTATCTCCCCGAGCCCGACGAGCTCGACGAGTGGCTCGATACCGAGTAGTCGTCTCACGCCCTCCCTGCCGTTCCTGCTGATCCTCCCGATCCACGAGCGCGAGCCCCGCCCCTTTCGGTGTCGGAAACCGTATATAAACTCGGCCGTCAGCGACGTGGACCTACCCCAAGATCCGTGTTAACTCTCCTCGTGATTGTTCGGAGTAGGGGGCTTCGGTCCAACGGTTTTCCCGATCCTCTCCGACCGCCGGCGGCGCCGCCGCTGCCGACCGCCAGCAAAAGATTTATATAGAATCACAATCAATCAGGCAGTGTATGAGTCAGCGAATGCAGCAGGGGCAGCCGATGATCATTATGGGCGAGGACGCCCAGCGTGTCCAGGATAAGGACGCACAGGAGTACAACATCTCGGCGGCACGAGCCGTCGCGGAGGCCGTCCGCTCGACGCTCGGGCCGAAGGGGATGGACAAGATGCTCGTCGATTCGATGGGCGACGTCACCATCACGAACGACGGCGTCACCATCCTGCAGGAGATGGACATCGACAACCCGACGGCCGAGATGATCGTCGAGGTCGCCCAGACCCAGGAGGACGAGGCGGGCGACGGCACGACGAGCGCCGTCGCCATCGCCGGCGAGCTGCTCAAGAACGCCGAGGACCTCCTCGAACAGGACATCCACCCGACGGCGGTCATCAAGGGCTTCCACCTCGCGAGCGAGTACGCCCGCGAGCAGGTCGACGACATCGCCCACGAGGTCGACGCCGACGACACGGAGACCCTTATGAACGTCGCCGAGACGTCGATGACGGGCAAGGGCGCGGAGCTCGAAAAGGAGGTCCTCGCGGACCTCATCGTCCGCGCGATCCAGGGCGTCACCGTCGAGGCCGACGACGGCTCGCACGTCGTCGACCTCCAGAACCTCAACATCGAGACCCGCACCGGCCGCTCGGCCGGCGAGTCCGAGCTCCTCTCGGGCGCGGTGATCGACAAGGACCCCGTCCACGACGACATGCCGACGGACTTCGAGGAGGCGAACGTCCTCCTGCTCAACGACCCGATCGAGGTCGAGGAGGCCGACGTCGACACCGCGGTCAGCATCGAGTCGCCCGACCAGCTCCAGCAGTTCCTCGACAGCGAGGAACAGCAGCTCCGCGGGAAGGTCGACGCGATCGTCGACTCCGGCGCGGACGTCGTCTTCTGTCAGAAGGGGATCGACGACCTCGCACAGCACTACCTCGCGAAGGAGGGGATCCTCGCGGTCCGCCGCACGAAGAAGTCCGACATCAAGTTCCTCAAGAACGTGCTCGGCGCGAACATCGTCACCGACCTCGACTCGCTGACCGCGGACGACCTCGCGGTCGGCTCGGTCCGGCGTGACGAGGCCGAGGGGCTGTTCTACGTCGAAGGCGAGGACGCTCACGGCGTCACGCTGCTGCTGTACGGCTCCACCGACCACGTGGTCGACGAGCTCGAGCGCGGCGTCAACGACGCGATCGACGTCGTCGCCACGACCGTCTCCGACGGGCGCACGCTCCCCGGCGGCGGCGCGATCGAGGTCGAACTCGCCCGCCGACTCCGCGACTACGCGGACTCCGTCTCCGGCCGCGAGCAGCTCGCCGTCGAGGCGTTCGCCGACGCGCTCGAACTGATCCCGCGCGTGCTCGCCGAGAACGCCGGGCTCGACTCGATCGACCTGCTCGTCGACCTCCGCGCGGCCCACGAGGGTGGCGAGGAGAACGCCGGGCTCAACGTGTTCTCCGGCGAGGTCGAGGACACCTTCGAGGCGGGCGTCGTCGAGACCGCCCACGCGAAAGAGCAGGCGATCGCCTCCGCGACCGAGGCCGCGAACCTCGTCTTAAAGATCGACGACATCATCGCCGCGGGCGACCTGTCCACCTCGGGCGACGGCGACGAGGGCGGCGCGCCCGGCGGCGGGATGGGCGGCATGGGCGGCGGCATGGGCGGCATGATGTAACCCCGGCCGGACGCACTCGCTCCCCACGACACCGACCGGCCGTCGATCGGCCGGCAGCCGACCGCTGACCGACGAATCGCCAACGAACGCGCGTTTTTTCGGATCCGTTCCGACGAGAACGGGGGCCGCATGGAGGTCGCTCCGGGAGCGACGCGTCTCACATGAATTAAATACCTGAACGGCAAGTCTGGCCACATGCAGACGCTGCTTCTCAACAGCGACGACGTCGACGAGAACGCACAGATGGACCGCGTCATCGACGCGGTCGAGGGCGCGTTCGCGGCCTACGAGCGCGGCGACGCACAGATGCCGCCGAAGTCGTACATCGACCTCCCCGAGTACAACGGCGACTTCCGGTCGATGCCCGCGTACATGGACACGGGCGACTGGGACGCGGCCGGGATCAAGTGGGTGAACGTCCACACCGACAACCCGGAGGCGTTCGACCTCCCGACCGTGATGGGGACGATGGTCTACTCGGACCCCCAGACGGCGTTCCCGCTCGCGATCATGGACGGAACGGAGCTGACGATGAAACGGACCGGCGCGGCCGCCGCCGTCGCCACCGACCACCTCGCGGTCGCGGACGCCTCGTCGCTCGGGATCGTGGGCGCCGGCGTCCAGTCGTACACCCAGCTCGAGGCGATCGCGGAGGTGCGCGACATCGAGGAGGTCGTCGTCAGCGACCTCGACGAGGAGCGCGTCGCCCGCTTCATCGACGCGTTCGCGGACCGGTTCGAGGTCCGCGCCGGCTCCATCTCGGAGGCCGGCCACTGTGACGTCCTCTCGACGGTGACGCCCGTCGAGACGCCGATCGTCGGCCCGGACGACGTCGGCGAGCACACGCACGTCAACGCGATGGGCGCGGACGCGGAGGGGAAACACGAGCTCGCCGACGAGCTGCTGCTCGACGCGACGATCGTCATCGACGACCACGAGCAGTGTACCCACTCCGGCGAGATCAACGTCCCCTACGCCGCCGGGACGCTCACGGACGACGACGTCTACGGCGAGATCGGCGAGATCGTCGTCGGGAACCGGGCGGGCCGCGCCGGCGACGGCGGCGTGACCGGGGTCAGCGTCTTCGACTCGACCGGCCTCGCGATCCAGGACGTCGCGACCGCCCACGTCGTGTACGAGTACGCCGACGACAACGACAACGGCTACCCGTTCGACCTGCTCGGGCTCGCCGAGTGAGTCACCAAGCGCGCCACCCAGCGAGCCGCCGTCGCCGACCGACCGCTTGAAAAGGGTCCCGGGCCATTCGCCCGCATGGAACCCGTCCACTACGTCGCCGCGGGGGTCGCGCTGTCGGTCGTCCTCCTCCTCGTCGTTCGCCGGCTCCGCGGACCGTCGACGGACGCCCGGGAATCGAAACGCGCCCACGACGCCGCCAGAGCGCGCGACCCGCCCGTCGAGATCGGCGGCACCTACGAGTTCGGAGTCACCGAACTCACCGACCACCACTCCGGCGAGGAGGTCGCCGTCGGGAAGGTCGAGGGGTTCGTCGTCTTCACCGAGGGGATCCCCGGCTCCGTCGGCGAGGGCGACGTGATCCGCGCGAAGGTGCTGTCGTTCAACCAGGGACACACCTCCGCGGACGCGACGTTCGTCGAACGGCTGTAACTCCGCGAGCAGGGAGTCCCTCGATCAGCCCTCGAAGCCGTCCTCCCATCGGAACGTCCCGTCCCGCTGGACGACCTCGCCGTCGACCGCGATGAACGAGTCCTCGCTCACGTCGGCGATCACGTCGACGTGGACCGCGCTCTGGTTGCCCGTCTCCCCCTCCGGGAGGCAGGCGTCGTAGGCGCGCCCGACAGCCATATGGACGGTGTCGCCCATCTTCTCGTCGAACAGGATCGAGTCGGTGAAGCGGTCGATGCCGCGGTTCATCCCGACGCCGAGTTCGCCGAGCCGCCGTGCGCCGGGATCGGTGTCGAGGATCGACGCCAGCGCGCCCTCGCCGCTCCCGGCCGAGAAGTCGACGACTTCGCCGTCCTCGAACACGAGGTGAACGTCCCGCACGCGCGTCGCGTCGATCGTCATCGGCACGTCGAAGAACGCCTCGCCCTCGGTGTCGTACGGCGCGGTGAACACCTCGCCGGAGGGGAGGTTGTGCGAGTCGTACGCGACCGACGCGGCGGAGTTGACGGCGGTTCGTCCCGCGATCGACATCGTCACGTCGGTGTCGGGCGCGTCGTCGCGTTCGGTGACGACCCGCACCTCGTCGCCCGCGTCGAGGATCGCCTTCAGCTCGGCCATCTCCTCGGCGAGCGCCGCCCAGTCGCGCAACACCGCGTCGTACACGAACTCCTGGTACTCCTCGTACGCCATCCCCGCCCCCTGTGCGAGCGAGCGGGTCGGGTGGACCGTCGACACCCAATCGGTGTCCATCCGGGCCTCCCGGACGCCGGCGTTCGCGGTCGCGTACGCCCGACGGGTCGCGCCCTCGACGTCCGCGGTCGCGGTCGTGTTCCGGCCCCCGCCGATCCGGAGGTAGACGTCCGCCGCCTCGAAGAGCGCGCGGTCGACGGCGGGCTCCTCGAACCCCTCGGCGTCGCCGGCCTCGTGACCCTTTAAGTACGCGCGTTCGACCTCGTCGGACCCGTACAGGGTCGTCACGGTCGCCCCACGCTCGCCGAGCACCGCGGCGACGGCGACCCCGAGCTCGTGCGCGTCCTCGGCGACGCTGACGACGACGTCGTCGCCCGCCTCGACCCGCGCGCTCCAGTCGACCAGCACCGCCGCGTGTTCGCGTACGCGTTCGTCCATGCCGTCCCCTCTCGGCGAGCCTTAAAAAGGCCGCCGTCGCTCCGGGTATGGCATGAGTTATCTTCCCACGAAAACCGTTAAAGCCGGCTATCGCCTACGCCCGGCCATGAGCGCTGACCGGTCCGTCCTCCGACGGACCATCGAGCGTGGGGAGCGCGACGGTGGCGCGATCGAGTTCAAGGAGCGGTTGACCCGCGAAGTCCACCTGGTCGACGGGCGGATGGAGTCGCTCGTGGCGCAGCTCCGTCACCGAGTCCTCTCGGGCGACGGGGAGGCGACCTACGTCCTCGGCGTCACCGACGCCGGCGGGCTCGCCGGGATCTCGCCGGACGCCTTCTCCGAGACGATGGACGTGCTCTCGCTGCTCGCCGAGGAGGCCGACGCCCACATCGCCGACGTCGAGACGTGGAGCGCGGGCTCCGCCGGCAACGGCGACGTCGAGGGGCTCGTCGGGCTCGCGACCCTGCGCGAGGGCGGGATGTTCGAGGCCGACGACGACCACCTCGTCGTCGGGACGGCCGGCCACGTCGACCACGGGAAGTCGACGCTCGTGGGCACCCTCGTCACCGGCCGCGCCGACGACGGGCAGGGCGGGACGCGGGGGTTCCTCGACGTCCAGCCCCACGAGGTCGAGCGGGGGCTCTCCGCGGACCTCTCGTACGCGGTGTACGGCTTCGCGGACGACGCCGACGAGCCGGTTCGTATGGACAACCCACACCGCAAGACGGACCGGGCGGGGGTCGTCGAGCGGGCCGATCGGCTCGTCTCCTTCGTCGACACCGTGGGCCACGAGCCGTGGCTTCGGACCACTATCCGCGGGCTGGTCGGCCAGAAGCTCGACTACGGCCTGCTCGTCGTCGCCGCCGACGACGGGCCGACGCGGACGACGCGTGAGCACCTCGGGATCCTGTTGGCGACGGAGCTCCCGACGATCGTCGCGATCACGAAGGCGGACGCCGTGAGCGAGGAGCGGCTCGCCGCGGTCGAACGCGAGGTGGAGTCGACGCTGCGGAACGCCGGACAGACCCCTCTGCTCGTCGACCGCCACGGGGTCGACGTCGCGGTCGCGGAGGTCGGCGACGGCGTCGTCCCCCTGTTGCGGACGAGCGCGGTGACCGGCGACGGGATCGACGACCTCGACCGGCTGTTCGAGACGCTGCCGAAGCGCGCGACGCCGGAGCGGGAGGCGTTCCGGATGTACATCGACCGGAGCTACAAGGTGACGGGCGTCGGCGCGGTCGCCTCCGGAACGGTGAACTCCGGCACCGTCGAGGCGGGCGACGAACTCCTTCTCGGCCCGTTCGCGGACGGCTCCTTCCGCGAGGTGGAGGTTCGGTCGATCGAGATGCACTACCACCGCGTCGACAAGGCGACGGCGGGACGGATCGTCGGGATCGCCCTCAAGGGCGTCGACGAGAGGGAGATCGAACGCGGGATGGCGCTGCTCCCGCGCGACGCGGCGCCCGAGCCGGTCCGCGAGTTCGAGGCGGAGGTGATGGTGCTCAATCACCCGACCCGGATCCGGGAGGGATACGAGCCAGTGGTCCACCTGGAGACGCTCTCGGAGGCGGCGGTGTTCGCCCCCGCCGAGGGCCGGCTCCTCCCCGGCGACACCGGCCGGACGCGCGTCCGGTTCAAGTTCCGGCCGTACCTGGTCGAGCCCGGGCAGCGGTTCGTCTTCCGGGAGGGCGCGAGCAAGGGCGTCGGGACGGTCGTCGCCGTCGGTTGATCCTGATCCACCGAATGCGGCTCCGATCGTCGCTCGGCCGAGCGCGCCGTCCAACGCTTCGTGAACTTTCAAACGGAGTGTTCGTTTCCCCATGGCTTCGCGACTGATCGATTATGAGCGTATATGTTCCGGCAAAAACGAGGGGATCCATCGAAACGTTCCGATATACGCGATAATTCCATTGATTTTTAAAAACATCTTAAACATTCACGATCGTTTCACTTCATTGAGCAAGGTTTATACGTTGATGCTCGAAATTCGTGGGTATGCCGCGTAACAACGACAGTCGGTCCGGTATCACCCGTCGGCAGGCGATCGCTGGTGGCGCGTCGGTTTCCGCAGCCCTCCTTCTGGCAGGCTGTGCTGACGACCCCGACCTCGCCGACGACGACGGAACGGGCGGAAACGGTGGAAACGGTGGGAACGGTGGCTCGGACGACGGCGGCGTCGTCGACCAGCTCAACGTGACCCAGCAGGTGGCCCCCGTCGAGTGGGACCCCATCGTGCTGAACGACGCGTACTCCGAACAGATCATCCACACCGTATACGACGGTCTCTACGAGTACGACGTGCAGACGCTCGACCCGCAGCCGAAGATCGCGGCCGCCGAACCCGAGATCGAGCGCGACGGCACGCGCTTTATCGTTCCCCTCCGCGAGGAGCCGGAGTTCCACGACGGCACCCCCGTCACGGCCGAGGACGTCGTCCACACGTTCATGGCCCCGATCGAGGAGCAGACGGACAACATGCCCGACGTCGCGATGATCGAGTCGGCCGAGGCGCTCGACGACCACACCGTCCAGTTCGACCTCGAGTTCCCGTACGGGGCGTTCGCGGAGATGACGCTCGCACGCAACGTCGTTCACGCGGAGGCTCGACAGGAGGACCCCGAGGCGTACAACACGGAGAACCCCATCGGCTCCGGCCCCTACCAGTTCGACGACGCGGTCATCGGCGAGTTCGCCGACGTCACGCTGTGGGAGGACTACTGGGACGAGCCCAGCCAGATCCCCTCGATCCGCTGGGAGCCCGCCGAGGACGACGCGGGCCGCGTCTCCCGCATGCTCGCACGTGAGACCGACGTGATGGAGGGTATCCCGCCGGCCGACTGGGAGGACATCGACGCCGAAGACGGGATCACCATCGAGGACACGCCCGACACCGGCGTCTTCTACCTCGCGTTCAACTGCAACGAGGGGCCGACGGCGGACCCCGACGTCCGGCGCGCGATCGCCCACTGTCACTCCACGGGCGCGTACGTCGACGACGTCATCGGCGAGGCGGGCCAGAACATCAACTACCCCGTCGCGCCGACGATCGCCGAGGAGTGGGATTTCCCCGTCGACGAGTGGAACGACATGGAGTACGAGTTCGACCCCGACTACGCGCGGGAGCTGCTCGACGGCTCCGACGCGATCGAGGAGGGCGAGGAGATCCACTTCATCTCGCCCCCGGACGACCTCCGACAGCAGTGGTGTGAGCTCGTCGCCGACCGCCTGAACGAGATCGGCTACGGCGGTACCGTCGAGCGGCTGCCGGTTCCGGACCCGGTGTCCGTCGCTCATCGCTCCGGACGAGTACGACCTCGCCGACGGCGAGTGGGACCGACTGCTGGCGTTCACCCGCGCGGTCCAGCGGCGTACGTTCGTCCCCGGCTACCCCGACGAGAGCGAGGGGCTCCCGGTCGGCACGGTCGAAAACAGGGTCGACGAGGAGTACTTCCCCGACGGCCGCCCGGACGGGGCGGCGGGAACGCTCGTCGAGGAGGTGTGTCGGTCGATCGCCGACCGGGAGTGGGACGACGCACAGGCGCTCGTCACCGAGCGCGTCGAGGAACGGAGCGTCTGCGCCACGGACCGCCCGCAGTACGCGCTTCCCGCGGACGTCGGCGACGGCTCACACTTCGTGGGCTGTCACCTCCACCGCGAGGACGCGACCTGAACGCGCCGTCGCCGGAGTCAGCGGCACCGGATCATCGTCGGAATCAACGGATTCGGATCGTCGTCGACGCGGTCTTTCGCGGGTCGGTCCCGAGGAAGGCGCTGATCTCGTGGTCCCCGCGCGGCAGCGGTTCGTACGTCGTTCGCTCGCCGGATCGCTTTACTCGGCCGTTCCAGACGTGTTCGTACTCGCGGCTCTCGCCCGCCCGTAGCTCGAGCGTTCGCCCTCCCGTCGGCTCGTAAGTCCGCTCGTCGGTCGCCTCCGGGAGGCCGTCGACGGCCCAGCCCCAGACGCGCGCCTCGGCGATCGGGACCTCGATCGGCAACGGGAGGCGGTTCTCGACGGTCACGCGGATCGTGACCGGCTCCCCCGGTCCGTAGACGGCCCGGTCGGTGTCGACGTCGACGGTCGCGACGGCCCGGGCGACGGCGGCGGGGATGAGCTTGTCGAGCCCTCGGGAGAACACCGACGGGTCGTACTCCTCCCCGAGCGGGTCGGCTCCGCGGCGGCCTCGCGACGGGTCCATTCGATCCGAGGGAGTCGCTTGCGGCGGTTGAGTGTTCCGGCTCGTCGGGCCGGTTGGCGACCGTAGCGTGGTTCTCGGAGGGATCGATCCGCGGAGAGAGACAGATTTAACAGCCGTTTGGGACACACGGGGGTATGGGGTTCCGGGGGACCTTTCGCTCGATCTACCGCGAGGCGCTGCCGGTGCTTTTGATCGCCCTCCTCGGGGGACTCTTCGCCGGCCTCGTGTTGGAGGAGCTCATCGAGAGCGTCGAGCGCTTCCCCGGGCTGTTGGTAATGGTGCCGGTGTTCCTCGCGACGCGCGGCAACGTGTACGGCGCGCTCGGTGGACGGATCTCCAGCGGGCTCCACCAGGGGCTGCTCCCGCCGAGGTTCGAGCGGAACGAGCGGCTCGTCAACGCCGTGATCGCGTCGTTCGTCAACGGGATCGGGATCTCCGTCGTCATCGGCGTGCTCTCGTGGATCGCCTTACGGTTGCTCGGGCGCGAGGTGGCCCCCGTCTACGAGCTCGTCGCGATCATGCTGATCGCGGGGGTTTTCACCTCGTTCGTGCTGATCTTCGGGCTCCTGCTGCTGATCTTCGCCGGCTACCAGCGCGGGTACGACCCGGACAACCTCGTGGGTCCCATCGTCACCACGCTCGGCGACGTCTTCGGGATGGTGTTCCTGTTCATGGCCGTCTTCGTCGTCGGGGTGGTGTTCTGATGTCGGCGTCCTTCGTCGGGGTGATCGCGTAATGGTCGTCCCGTCCGGCGGATCGCCCGGCACGTGGGACGCGAAGGCGATCGTTTCGAACATGTTCCCGCTGCTCGTCGTTCTCTGTGCCATCGTCCTCTGGGCGGGGATCACGCTCGAGGACGCCGAGGAGCTGTTGGCACGGTACGGGCTGCTCGCGGTGATGGTGCCGACGATGGTCGACATGGGCGGCAACCTCGGCGCGATCCTCAGCTCCCGGCTCACCACCCGTCTTCACCTCGGCACGAGCGACGTCGACGTCCACGACCGCGTCCTGTGGGCGAACGTCGCGGCGGTGTTCGCGCTGGCTGGCACGGTGTTTACCGCCCTGGCGGTCGGCGCGTGGGCCATCGGGCAGGTCGTCGGCTCGCCGCTCGGGCTGTCGACGCTGCTCACGATCTCGTTGATCAGCGGCCTGTCGGTCGCGGTCATCGCCGTCGTGTTCAGCTTCCTGGCGACGTACGGCTCCTACCGGCTCGGGGTCGACCCCGACGACACCACCATCCCCATCGTCACGAACGTCGTCGACGTGTTCGGGATGGTGATCTTCATCGGCGTCTCCGCGTGGGTGCTCGGGTTCTGACTCGCGCCGCCCGATCGACCGCTTCGTTCCGACTTGCGCCGCTCAGCCGGCCCCTCCATCGCCCCCTCGTCGTCCCCTTCACTGCCCCTCCTCACCGGTCGCCGCCCCGCCCGCCGCCCACCCGTCGAGGTCGACGACGAGCACGAGCGCGTCCTCACCGTCGCGGTAGTAGCGCGGCACCCGGCGGACGGGCTCGAACCCCTCGTCCGCGTACAACGCGCGGGCGACGGCGTTCCCCTCACGGACCTCCAGCTTGACGACGGCGGCGCCCTGTACACGGAGCGCGTTCAGGGTCGCCCGCAGGAGCCGTCGGCCGATCCCCCGCCCGCGGGCGTCGGGGCGGACCGCGAGGTCCTTCAGGTGGCCGATGTCGCGGCCGAAGTTCGGCGTCACGTCGGCGACCGCGTACCCGAGCACGTCGTTTCCCCGCGCCGCGACGAGGAACCCCGACTCGCCGAGGAATCGCTCGAAGGCGGCGTACGGCCACGGGTCGGAGAAACACGCCTTCTCGATGGAGAGCACGGCCAGCAGGTCGGCGCGCTCGGCCGGCCGAACGACGGTCTCGGCGGGGGTCACGGCGACGCTTCGGGTTCGGGGCCGATAAGCCCGACGACGCCGCGGTCACGGGACGCCGAGGACGAGACGGAGGACCGACAACGCCACCACGAGGGCGACGCCGACGACGGTCCCCAGCCAGAGGCCGACGCCGACCGCGGAGCCGTCGGCCGCGAACGCCGCGAGCCGGTCGCCGACGCCGTCGGGTTCGTCGTCGTACTCGAGCGTCGCCGCCGCACAGTAGCCACACAGCGCGCGGACCGCTCGCGGTCGCTCGTGGGTCTCCCGACAGAAGGGGAGCCCGCCGCAGGTGTACGTCTCGGTGCCGACGGCGACGGTGACGGCGTCGTCGGGGACGACCTCCGTCCCGCAGTTCACACAGGTGACGACCGTGTACTCGACGTCGCCGTGAGGGGTGTGTGCCGATCGGGTGTGAGACTGTGACATCCGCTCGCCAGACCGTCGGGTCGCGGAGCGCAAAAGCCTGCCGCCGCCGAGCACGGCCGCTAGCTGGGTGGAAAAAGCGAAAACGAGGCCGAAGCCGTTCCGCGCGGGCTGGCTTCGGTCGGCGGTCGCGCGCGTTCAGTCGTCCGCGGGCGCGGCGCCGGAGTCGTCGTGCTGCGCCTTGACCCACGAGAGCTTCCCGCCGGCGGCGAGGATCTCGCGTTCGCGCTCGGAGGCGTCGAGGTCGGCGGTGAACTCCCACTCGCCGTCGTTGACGCTCGCCGTGAACTCCTCCTGACCCGAGCTGGCGCCCGCCGCCACGTCGTCGACGATCTGGACGTTGTCGCCCTGGTTGAGTCGCTCGTACGTCTCCGCGTCGATCGCGAGCGGGACGATACCGAAGTTGAACAGGTTCGCCTTGTGGATGCGGGCGAAGCTCTGTGCGAAGACCGCCTCGATCCCGAGGAACATCGGGCAGAGGGCGGCGTGTTCACGCGAGGAGCCCTGGCCGTAGTTCTCGCCGGCCACGAGGACGCCGCCGTCGGCGTCGAGCGAACGCTGCGCGAACGTGTCGTCGACGCGCGAGAGCGTGAACTCCGAGAGCTTCTCGATGTTCGAGCGGAACTTCAGGATGTCCGCCGTCGCGGGGATGATGTGGTCGGTGGTGATGTTGTCCTCCATCTTGAGGAGCGCCTCACCGCCGATCTCGGCCGCGAGACCGTCCTTCAGCGGGACGTCGCCGATGTTCGGGCCCTTGATGAGGTCGTCGTCGATCGCCTCGTCGGGGCTGATGATGTCGGCGTCGTTCTGGCCCATGCCGGGCGAGTAGGTCGACCCCATCTCGAGGCCGGGGGCCTCCATGTCGCCGAGCTCGTCGGCGAGGTCGCGCGGGTCGACGATCTCGCCGGCGATGGCCGCCGCCGTGGCGACCTCGGGCGAGCAGAGGTAGACGGAGTCGTCCTCGATGCCGGAGCGACCCTCGAAGTTGCGGTTGAACGTCCGCAGGGAGACGGAGTCGGAGGCGGGAACGTGACCGATGCCGATACAGGCACCACACGTCGCCTCGGAGAAGTTGACGCCGGCCGCCATCATCTCGGCGGTCCAGCCCTCACGCGAGAGCATCTCGGACGCCTGCTTGGAGCCGGGCGCGACGATCATCTCGGTGTGTTTCGCGACCTCGCGACCCTCCAGCATCTTCGCGCCGGGGAGGATGTCCTCGTACGCGCCGTTCGTACAGGAGCCGACGATGACCTGCTCGACCTCGGTGCCGGCGACCTCGCTGACGGGCACGACCTTGTCGGGCATCGACGGGCACGCGATGAGCGGCTCGAGGTCGGAGAGGTCGACCTCGATCGTCTCGGCGTACGCCGCGTCCTCGTCGGGCGTGAGATCGACGAACTCCTCCTCGCGGTCCTGGAGCGCGAGCCACTCCTTCGTCTTCTCGTCCGTCCCGAAGATGGACGAGGTCGCACCGAGCTCCGTCCCGAGGTTCGTGATCGTGGTGCGCTCGGGGATCGACAGCGACTCCGCGCCGGGGCCGGTGTACTCGAAGATCTTGCCCACGCCGCCCTTGACGGTCAGCTCGCCGAGCAGGTGGAGCGCGACGTCCTTCGCGGTCGCCCACTCGGGCAGCTCGCCCTCGAGGTGGACGTTGACGACCTCGGGCATCTCGACGTAGTACGCGCCGCCGCCCATCGCGACGGAGATGTCGAGCCCGCCCGCGCCGATCGCGAGCTGGCCGAGCCCGCCGGGGGTCGGCGTGTGCGAGTCGGAGCCGAGCAGGGTCTTGCCGGGCGCGGCGAAGTTCTCCTTGTGGACCTGGTGGCAGATACCGTTGCCGGGCCGGGAGAAGTACGCGCCGTACGTTCCCGCCGCCGAGCGGAGGAAACGGTGGTCGTCGGTGTTCTTGAAGTCGAACTGGTACGTCTGGTGGTCACAGTACTGTGCGGCGAGCTCCGTCTGGACCTCGTCGATGTCCAGCGCCTCGAACTGGAGCCACACCATCGTCCCGGTCGTGTCCTGCGTGAGCACCTGGTCGATCTCGATACCGATCTCCTCTCCGGGCGTCAGCTCGCCCTCGACGAGATGGTCGTCGAGGATCTTCTCCGCTATCGTCTGTCCCATATCACGCGGAGATGGCCGCGCCTCGGATATAAATCCCGCGAGTTTTCCGCCAGATCGACCGTGTGGGATCGGCCGAAACCAGCAATGCTCGTGCGAACGCGGGTGCGTTGACACGCCCCGCGGGACGCCGGATCGATCGGCATCGTTTAAGGAACTTAAAGGATCGTCGCCGCCCCGACGACACCGACGCTCCAGTCGGCGCCGGCGTCGAACGCGGCGCCGCCGCCGAACGCAGCGCCGGCGCTACGGCCGTCGCCCCGGCCGACACCGACGGCACAGCCGACCGCGACGACGACACGGTTTTGCCCGGGCGGCCGGATCGCCACGACATGTACGAATCCGGGACGTTCGTGGCGGCCGCGCTGGAGGCGGCCGGGGCGGACCTCGACGACGCACAGCGCCAGCCGAACGGGGTCGACCTCACCGTCGACGCGGCCTTCGAGCCGGTCGAACCGGGCCGGATCGGTCGCGACGCCAAACGGGTCGGGAAGCGGCGGGAGCTGTCGCCGGCGGACGGGACCTACCGGCTCGACCCCGGTTCCTACGTGGTTCGGTACGGCGAGCCGGTCCGGATCCCCGAGGGTCACGTGGGCTTCGTCTACCCGCGGTCGACGCTGCTCCGGAACGCCGCCATGCTCAACACGGCGGTGTGGGACGCCGGCTACGAGGGCGTCGGTGAGGGGCTCCTCCGGGTGGGCCACCCGATCGAGATCGAGCCCGGCGCCAGGATCGCACAGCTGGTGCTCGCGCGCGCCGATCACGACGGGACGTACGACGGCGACTATCAGGGCGAGGGGGTCTGACCGTCGTTGCCGGCCGCTTAAAGGGGCAAACGCGCCGCTCGGCGGTCGGTTCCGAAAGGACGAACGACGGCCCGTGCCGGGAAAAGGTGGCACGGGCGTGTCGTTCGATAGGTCCCCGCTGACGCTTCGGCCCTCCAGACGAAGCGTCATCGGATACGATCGCCGGGACGTACTTAAGGGTGCCGGGGCCGGCAGGCCTCTCGTTCCTCCCTCCGCTCCTCCGTGACGTGAAGCCGCCCGGCATGCCTCCGTGACGTGAAGCCGCCCAGTACGGCGTTCCCTCCCTTATCAGTCGGTTCGTTTACCCTTCCCCGGATGGTCGTCGCGGAGGCGGCGCTGCCCCTCCCCGAGGAGGCGCTCACGGAGCGTGTCGCCGCGAGGGTCGGCGTCGGCGGCACGGACGAGCCCGCGCTCGCGGAGCTCCGGCACGACGAGGTCGACGAAGTCAGACAGCGAGTCCGGGCGGACGACCTCCTTCACGTTGAAGCCGTGGACGCCGACCTCCTCGTGCCAGTACTGAATCTCGTCGGCGACCTGTTCGGGCGTCCCGACGAGCGTCGGCGACGTCGTTCCGAGCCCGCAGAACTCCGCGACCTCGCGCACGGTCCACTCGCGGTCGGGCTGGGACCTCGTGAACGCGTTCATCGTCCCTTGGATCGCCTCCGTCTCGATGTGTTCGACCTTCCGGTCGGGGTCGAGCGCGGACAGGTCCATGTCGAGGAACCCCGACAGCAGCGCGAGCGTCGCCTCGACGTCGACGTGGTCCTTGTAGCTCTCGTGTTTCGCCTCGGCGATCGCCTCCGTCTCGCCGACGACGGGGACGACGCCGATGAAAAAGCGGAGGCTCTCGGGGTCTCGCCCGTGGTCGGCCGCGCGCGACCGGACGTCCGCCATGTACTCGCGAACGCCGGCCTCGGTCGGCTGACTGGCGAAGACCGCCTCCGCGTTGGCGGCGGCGAACTCCCGACCGCGGTCCGAGGAGCCGGCCTGATACAGGACGGGCGTGCGCTGCGGGGACGGTTCGCAGCCGTGCGGTCCCGGCACCGAGAAGTGCTCGCCCTCGTGGTCGATCGCGTGCACCTTCGACGGGTCCGTGTACCGTCCCGATTCGCGGTCGCGGACGACCGCGTCGTCCGCCCACGACTCCTCCCACAGCGCGTAACAGACGTCGAGGAACTCGTCGGCGCGGTCGTACCGCGTCTCCTTGTCCATCCGCTCGTCGAGCCCGAGGTTCGCCGCGGCGGACTCGAGGTAGGAGGTGACGACGTTGAGCGCGATCCGCCCGTCCGTGAGGTGGTCGAGCGTCGAGAACTCGCGGGCGAGCTGGTAGGGGTGGGTGTACGTGGTCGAGCGCGTGACCGCGAAGCCGAGGTCGTCGGTGACCTCGGCCATCGCGGGGACGACGAGCTGCGGGTCGTTGGCGGGCGTCTGTACCGCCTTCTCGATGGCGACGTCCCGATCGCCGCCGTACACGTCGTAGATCCCGCGCACGTCCGCGAAGAAGACGGCGTCGAACCCGCCCCGCTCGGCGGTCCGTGCGACCTCGGTCCAGTACTCCCGGTCCGTGTAGTCGGCCGACCGGTCGCCCGGGTACGTCCACGAGCCCGGCGAGACGTGCTCGGCGGCGTTCATCGTGAACAGGTTGAGACGCAGGTGATCGGACATGGCTACGGCTACGTCGTCCGGCCGTAATACCCTCCAGATAGTGGCGTCTCTTGTGGCTACCGCGCCGGGACCGCCCGATCGCGTCCCCGACGGCGGCAAGCGTTGCGTCGCGGCCGATCGCCGAGCGTTACGGACGGGCGGGTCGGCTCACACCGACGTGTGCGTCCCGGCGGTCGAGACGTACGCGGCGAGGTCGGACGTCGTGATGATCCCGATCGCGGCCCCCTCGTCGTCGACGACGGGGACGTGATGGAAGCCGCGATCGACCATCGTCGCGGCGACGTCCGCGACCGTGTCCTGGGCGTCGGCCGTGACCACCTCCGTGCTCATGTAGCGCTCCACCGTCGTCTGGGCCTTCGGCTGGCTCTTCGCGACGATGTCGACGAAGTCCGTCGTCGTCAGGATCCCCTCGAGCCGGTCGTCGTCGTCGACGACGAGCACGGAGCTGATGTCGTTGTCGAGCAGCACGGCGGCGGCGTCCTCCACCAGCGTGTCCCGCCCCACCGTGTGCAGGTCCGTCGTCATCAACCGGGCGACGAAGATGTCTTCGATGTCGTCCATGCGGATCCATCCCGCGCTCGCCGTATAAGGATTCTCATGGTGGATACTGACAAACGGCGACGGGCCGCGGGCCCGCGATCCCGCGGACTCAGCCGAACCGGGAAAGCCCGGCCTGTCGCCGCGGGCCGTCGCCGTTCGGTTCCGCGACCCACGCGGTCCGCCCGTCGCGGAGCCGGTCGCGGTCCGTCGGCGGCGGCTCCGCCGGGCCGTACGCCGGACAGCCGGCCCCGCAGTCGCGTCCCGGGTCGATCACGCGATCGAACCGTTCGCAGTACGGTCGCCCGTCGTCGGTCGTCGTCGCCTCGACACAGCCGGGCGGGTCCGGCCGCCACCCCTTCCCGTACGCGCGCTCGGCGACCCGCCGCCGCGTCCGCGCCTTCGCCTCGGGGTCGACGAGCGCGACGTCGGTGCGGAGCGGCCGCTCCGCGGTGATCTCGACGCCGGGCGCGGTCGGCTTCAGGGGAGTCGGCTCGCGAACGACCTCGCGGTCGCCGGCGTCGGGGTCGAACCGCCAGACGCCGACCGCGTCGGGGATCCGGTTGAGGTGCGCACGCGTGACGTAGGAGCCGGTCGCGAGGACGACCTCGTCGAACAGCCCGAGCGCGACGTCGTGCCGGAGCTGTGCCGCCAGCTCGCCCGGTTCGCCCAGGTCGGGCTTGTTCTCGATCGCTGTCAGCGACCCGACCCAGTCGTCCGGGTAGCGCGCGGTCGCGCGCACTGCCGGTCGCCCGTCGCGGCGCTCCCGCTCGAGGTAGCCCGCCTCCACGGCGGCCTCGACGACGCCCGCGGCCCGCTCGGGCGGGAAGTCGAACGCGTCGGCGACGGGGACCGTCGCCCCCGGGCCCACGGCGGCCTCGATCGCGGCGGTCGGGATCCGGGACGGGGTGATCGCCGTCCGGTCGCCGAACTCCGGCCCGGGCCGCAGCAGACAGACGTCGACGATGCGGCCGCCCGGCCGCACGACGCCCGCGCCGAGCTGGCGTGCGACGACGCGATCGGGCGCTTCGAGCGCGGCACAGAGGGCCAGCTCGAACCGGTACTCCATGGCGGGCGAACGGGCGGCGCGGGCTAAAACTCGTCGCCGCGTCAGTCCGTGGCTCCCGCGGGTCGAAACCCGTATTCGAGGTCGACCCGTACGGTCGGCCATGCGCCGGGTCACCCGGAACCTCCTCGTCGCCATCGCGCTGATCGTCGTCGCCCTGCTGGCGTTGGGCGCGCTCCCGAGCTACCTCGGGGCGGGCGATCCCTACTACCTCACCGTCGAACCGATCGAGACCGACGAACCCGCCGCCGACGTCTCCGACGTCTCGGAACGCCGCTACCCGTTCCTGACGAGCGCGCTCGCGAGCCCCGACGGCCGGTCCGAGGGGTACCAGCTGGGTCCGTACGGGATCAAGGAGTGGTTCACGCACACCCCGTTCGACGAGGTGGACGCGCTGACACAGCGGGTCCCCGACGCCGCGACCGACGACGGCGGCGTTCGGGTGACGGACGGGGAGCAAACGTATTCAGTCACCGTCGTCCAACTCGATCCATGAGCCACGACTCCGACGCCGACCCGCCCGATTCCGGCGCTGATCCGTCCGACGCCGACCCGTCCGATCCCGGCGCTGATCCGTCCGACGCCGACCCGTCCGACCGCGACCCGAACGAGGCGGACGACGCTGACCACGAGGCCCGGCCGGCGACGGACGCCGCGAGCGATCTGCGGGACCTCCCGGCGTTCTCGGACGGGCGGTTACACTCGTTGCCCGGCGAGCCGGCGTGGCCGGTCCGCGAGGTCGCCGTCGAGTACGACACCGGCTGGTTCGTCGGCGGCTACGATCGCGTCGAGCAGCCCGACGGCACCGAGAAGGACTACTACTGGGCGGAGCTGCCGCCCGCGACCGTCGTGATCGCGGTCGCCGAGGACACGGTGCTGTTCGTCGAGCAGTACCGGCCGGCGACCCGCGAGACGAGCCACGAGCTCCCGGCCGGGATCGTCGAGCCGGGCGAGTCGTACACCGCCGCCGCGGCGCGTGAGCTCGCCGAGGAGACCGGCTTCGACCCGTCGTCGACGACGCTGCTGCAGGAGGTGTGGTGCTCGACGGGCGTGCTCCGGCACAAGCGCGGCTACGTGTTCGCCGAGGGGCTCGAACCGGTCGCCGCCGAGACCGACAGCAACGAGTTCCTCACGCCCCGCGCGGTCCCCGTCGCGGACGCGATCGACGTCGCCCGCGAGCCGCCGACGAACGACGCGACCCTGGAGGGGCTGTTGATCGCCGCACACGACGGACTGCTGTAGCGGTTCCGCGGGTCCGGGAGACGAGAATCCCGCGGGCCCGGGAGACGAGACCCTCGCGGGTCCGGGAGACGAGAACCCCGCGGCTCCGACTCACCGCCGAAGCGACCAATACATCCCGGACGCGATGCGGGAGCATGAGCGACGACCGGGCGGCCGATCCCGCGGGGACCGCGCCCGACGACGTCCCGTCCGTTCACGTCGGCTCCGAGACGGTCGTGGGGTTCCTCGCGCTGTCGGTTCCGGCGGTCGTCCTCGTCGCGCTCGGCGTCGCCGGCGCGGCCACGTCCGACGCGGGGCC
>LFFM01000655.1_pt1 | contig 24265 bp, 34 predicted proteins | sample 643131 | NCBI WGS metagenome assembly LFFM01 (sample SAMN03777445, study PRJNA286221) | soda lake metagenome | biome: soda lake; feature: Kulunda steppe; material: water; isolation source: sample Tc-Br brine of Tanatar trona crystallizer | place: Russia: Kulunda steppe | collected 2011-07
CCGCGGAGAGGCCGCGTTCGACCTCGTGGGGCTGGACGTCGAGGAACGCCCGTGTGGCACCATCCCCGTCGTCCGGGCGGCCCGTTACTAACGACCCAACGAGCGTGCTTTTCCCGTGATCGACGTGACCCGCTGTCCCGATAACGACGTGTTGATCGTCCGTCTCGAGCACTGCTCCTTCCTGGATCATCGCGACGCCGACCAGTCCGCCGCGTACCCCCCACGTTTCGACGTCCGCAATGTGACACTCCGCCTCCTCGGCGAGTAGCGAGAGGACGTCCATCGATTCAGAGAACGTGTTGGCGTCGATACCAGCGAGCCCACCATCGTCAGTCACCCCGATCACGTACGTCGCTTCTCCATCGCCAGATAACACCCGATGGCGCAATTGGGCGGCCAAACTCTCACGACGACCGCCCTCGAGGTGGACCGACTCGAGGAGTCGTTCTTTGAACTCGACGTTGCCGCCGTCCTGTTCGCCACGTTCCAGGGCCTGCTCGAGAACGGCCCGGTCACGGCTCATACGCGCCCGTAGCGAGGCACGTAATAAAAGCCTTCTCGTCTCGTGTCAACACATGACATAAGAACGTGCTCGAGACGTGAGCGATTACTCACGCAACACGTCGTAGGCGGCCGTAATCCGCTTGAACTCGGTCTCGTCACCGCCGCGGTCGGGGTGTGTTTCTTTCACCCGTTCGCGATATGCCTGCTTGATCGAGTCCTGATCCGCCGCAGCGTCAACACCGAGCACTGATCGAGCCTCGCGCATCGATGGGCCGCTCGAGGTCGAGGGGGCCCGATCTCGAGGATCGCCACGAGTCGTTCCCTCCCAGCCGTACTGACCGTAGCGAGCGTCCCGCTCGTGTCGCGTTCGAGCACGCCCACGCGAGCGTGGTCCCGCACCGAACCCACCGGTCTGTCTCCCTCGCTGTCGCTGACGACGCTGTTGGGTCCGCAGCCGCCGCTGATACATTCGCTCGAGGAGCTTGCCACTGCCGTGATAATACATAAAATACGCCGTCACACCGAGTGGGAGCGCAACGAGGAAGGCAACCGGCGACCCGATGACAATGGCGGTGATCGCAAGGAGTGCTGTCATCCCGGCGAACGACGCGGCCATGAGCAGTACGATCGGCGACTGTTGCACAGGACGAGTACGGACTCGAGGCTCCTAAAGGGCACGGCAGGGGCAGTCAGTGTTCTTCATCGCTGTGCCGAATGGAATGCGGTCTGTCTGTACAGTCCATAGAGTTATCCCGCCTCTCTACGAGTCGGCGGCATACCCAGCGCTACCCGGTCGACATCCTTTTCCGGAGGTGTGCTGTGGGCCTCCTCAGGACGACTCCCTCTGGTGTTGGCAACGCCCGAAACGGGTGACCAGCAAAATGTGCAAACCTAGTCGCTAAGTACCGAATCCGAGTGCTTCGAGGCCAATGACCGAAAGCACGACGATAACGACCGTCCACAGGCCGATAGCGACCGTCATCCAGACCAGTGTATCCCGCCCTCGAGCACCCAGCCCGAGCGCGATGAGCGCCGCGAGGTGCACCCCAGTGACGATGGGAGAGCACAAGGCCAGCCCCGGCAGCCCATACCGATTCCAGACGGCCACCGCGCGTTTTTTCGACCCCGACGAATCGCTTCCTCGACGAGCCTCGAGCCACGCAGAGAGCCGTTCGTAGCCGATGACGATGCCATAAATCGGCAGTGCGTTGCCGACGAATGCGAAGACGCCGACAAGAAGGGGATTGAGACCCAGGGCAATCCCGATTGGAATCACCAGCAGGATTTCAAACCACGGGATAGCCGCGAACAGAAAGATCAGGAAGTACTGAAGCGGGCCACCTGCACGCTCGAGTGTCGTCCGGACCCACCCCTCTACATCCGTGAGCAGTGCTATCGCGAGATCAGAGACCGATGTCAGGACCTGATGACTGGTGTGTTCACCACTTACCAGCAGCGCTACCAGCGTCTCGAGGTGACCAGCATCCAGCACAGCGAATGTCGAATAACTCACGAGGGAATACCCGAGGACCGGCTCTTAGAGCACAGACCACGCCTTTCGAGCCCGGTTCCAGGACGTCAACGTCGCGATCCACCGTGCGGCAATGATCTTCTTCAAGTTCTTCGCCGGGATACCACCGAACGTATTCACTGGCAGCATCTTGACGTCGTGAGCAACGGCTTTGTCGCCGACGGAAACCACCGTCCCTTTGTCGTCGTATTCCCAGGTCTTGAGTGGCCGGTTATCGATCGCTCGAGCGATATTTTCGCCGATTACTTCAGCCGCCTGCCAGGCTGCCTGGGCCGTCGGTGGAGCTGGCTGCTCACCTTGATCGATGATCGCAGAGTCCCCGATGGCGAACACCCGCTCGTCCGTCGTTTGGAAGTTCGCCTCGGTCGTGACACGGTTGTGTTGATTCTCGAGTGCCGCCCCATCGAGTGCATCCCGTCCAGTGATGCCGCCAGTCCACACGAAGACGTCGTACTCGAGTGGCTCGCCCTCATCGAAGTGGATCACGTCGGCCTGGGCCTCCGTAATCGGATCGTCGGTATGAATTCGAACGCCGGCCTTCTCGAGCAGTGATCGGAGCGCCTGCTGGATTTCGGGATCGTTCCCCGGGAAGATTTCGTCGAGTGCTTCGACCAGATGGATCTCGATTGGGGCGCGATGGGCATCGCGGTATTCGGCGATTTCACCCGCGGTCTGGATACCCGACAAGCCCGCCCCACCGATGACGACCTGGGCAGGGTCACCACGCGTTGCCTCCTTACTTGCCGCTGCCACCTGCTCGTGAATCTCCAGGGCATCATCCAGGCTTTTGAGTGTCAATGAGTGCTCGGCGAGGCCCGGGATCCCGTAGTACGCGGTGTCGCTCCCGAGTGCCACTAACACGTAATCGTAGTCGATATCGTCGCCGTCCTCGAGACTCACGACCTGCGCTTCAGTGTCGATGGCGGTCACCGAATCCTGAATAAATTCCGTCGACGGGGCAGTGATATCGGAGACAGGTATCGTGATATCGGTTCGAACCGCTGGATCGCGGATAACCCGGTGTGATTCGTGCAAAACGAGATGATAATCGACGTCAGAAATCCAGGTGAGACGTATCCGATTGTCGAGGGACGATTGCAACGACTTGATCGCCCCAGCCCCGGCATAGCCGGAACCGAGCACGACGACGTTCTCTGTCATGTATCTCCCTCCGGAATACTCCGATACAAAGGTGTTGGATCCGAGACGGCGTGTGTGGCGTTCGCATGCAACTGATTCTGCCACTCTCGGCTCCCCGGCATTTCATCGGGGCGATGGCTCGAGGCGACGATAGATCCGAAAGAAGTGGCGAGAATCGTTATTCTCTGCCGAACATCTGGCGCATCATCGGATGCATTTCCATCAGCTGCTCCTCGGCGATCTCTTCGTACAGTTTGTACGTAATCGAGACCGCGAGCAGCAGGCCCGTCCCGTCGACGTTACCGATGGTACCGAGCATGTTTGCCCACACCGCGAGCAGGCCGACGAGCGCCCCACCGATGACCGTCACCTGCGGGATGTATCGTTCCATGACCTTCTCGACGACACCGGCGTTCTGTCGGAAGCCAGGAATCTGCATCCCGGAGTTCTGGATCTGTCGGGCCGTGGCCTCTGGGCCCATGTTGGTGGTTTCGACCCAGAAGATGGCGAAGATCGCCCCGCCGATCACCATGAACGTCAGGTCCACGGAGATACGGGCCATGATCTGCCATACTTCCGGATTCCCGGCGACCTCCCCGGTCCACCACATCCAGTCCGCTGGAGAGTAGATCGGAGCGGTGTAGTAGAAGAACCCGCCAACGGGTTCACCACCCGCGTAGTCTCCAAGCCATGTCGGCATATCCGGCCACTGGCTGTTCAGGATCTGTCCCATGAACTGGATGTTCGCCTGCACGGCACGAACGAGAATCATGGGCAGGACGCTCGCGTAGATGAGCTTGACCGGGAACCGTCCTCGAGCACCTTTCACTCGAGCGTGGCTCAGCGGAATCTCGACGCGGACGGACTCCGCGTAGACGACGATCCCGAAGATGAGCAACGTGGTGATGAGCCCGAGGAGTTGGCCCCCACCGTCAGCGATGAAGAGGGTGTCGAGACCCTCGCGGCTGAGCCAGGATCCGGATGGCCCAACGTCACCGACGATGATCTGATACCAGCTGTAGAAGAACCCTTCGTCGCTCAGCGACAGGAATCCACCAACCAACATCTGGCTCACGCCGGCGATAATGAACAGGCCGACACCGCTGCCGACCCCCCATTTGCTGACGACCTCGTCCATATAGAGGATGAGGACGCCGCCGACGAAGATCTGGAAGAACATGAGGAGCTCAATCTGGGTTCCCTGAAGCATGAATCCGCCAAGCTCGAGGGCTGGCGCTGCTGGAAGGAAACCGCCTGCGAACACCATTGGGGCGGCCGTCAGCGCGGTCATGATGATGACCAACAGCTTCTGGAGGCCCTGGTAGAGGACCTGGTCACGCGGATCGTTCGTATCGAGGCCGAGCAGGTTCGCCCCACCGAGCAGCTGTAAGACAATGCTGGCGGTGACGATGGGCCCAATCCCGACCTGTAAGAGCGAGCCGTGCTCACCGGCCAGGATCGTCCGGAACTGGCCGAATAAGTCCTCACCACCCTCAGGGGCGATCCCCAGAATGGTGATATTCGTCAGGAAAAAGTACAACACGAGGATACCGGCCGTCCAGCCCAGCTTCTGCTTGAAGGGGACGTGCCCCTCCGGGCGACGGACGGTGGGCATCCGCGTCAACACTGGTTCAGCGGTTTCCTTCCATCCCATGGTTAGTTCTCAGTGTCTGTTTCGGCGTCGTCGGCTTCCGTCGTCTCCTCAACCTGTCCGCGCTCGGAGACGATTGCTTCCCCCCCGGCAGCCTCGAGCTTCGCTGTTGCCGTCTCGCTGAAGGCGTCAGCCGTCACCTCGAGGGTGTTGCGGACCTGACCGGTGCCGAGGACCTTGACGACATCGACCTCGTGGCCGTCGTCGACGACATCGCGTGCGTCGATCGCGTAGCCATCGTCGGTTTCTTCGGCGTCGCCCTCGGCTGCGTAGAGGATCGCGTCCTCGTCGAGGGTCTTGACGTCGATTTCGGCAACCGTCGGACGAGCGCCCTGGGGTCGTTTGAAGCCGTGTTTCTTTCGCTGTTCGTAGTTGTGGAACTCGTGTTTGTCGCGCCCGGCTTTCCCACGGCCACCTCGGTGGCCCGCACCACGGCGGTTCTTGTGCGTACCGCCGCCGTGCGTCCGCGAGCCGCGCTGACGTCGTTTCTTACTCGTCATAGTTATCGCATTGACGTTAGGAGGTCGTTGATTTCCTCCGTTGTATGTTTTCCGAGTTGGCCGCCATCCGTCGCGGGGTGTTTGATCCCCTTGTGGCCACCGCGTGGTGGGTGCAGACGGAGCGTTGGTGACAGCCCCTGCTCGCGAAGCGTCGTCTCCTCAGCGAGGAGTGCGTCTGCAAGCGCGGCGAAGTCATCGTACTCGGTGTGTTCGGCGATCCAGTCCTCGTCGACGTCTGACTGGCGGCCCTCGAGTGGCTCTGCCCGTTTGGCGAGCACGCCTTCAAGGACGTCGGCGTCGGGTTCACCCCAGGCAACGAAATCGTTGACCTTGGTGATCATCCCGCGGTAGGCGTCGGTGTCGGGGACGATCGTGAGGTGGTTCGTCGAGTGAAGGTTGAGCATCGACAGCGTGTCGTCGACACTCGTGTGGCGGTTGACCTCACCACGGAGTTGGACGATAGCGTTGGCCGTCATCGTTCAGCCACCTCCCGAGGGATCCGCGACTGCGAGGCGTTCTCCAGTGCGTTGTAGGTCGCTTTCGCCAGGTTGACTGTCGTTCGAGTGTTGCCGTGGCTCTTCGTCCAGGCGTTCTCGATACCGGCGAGCTCGAGGACGGCACGAACGGTGTCGCTCGCGGCCAGTCCGAGCCCTTCGGGTGCCGGGATCAGCGTGACCTCGACGGAGCCGGCTTTGCCGGTCGTCTGTCGGGTCAATGAGTGGGGTCGGTCCGAACGATCCTCCCACGACCCAGAGCCACGGGGGACCTGGATCAGGTTCAGTTTGGCGATACCGATCGCCTTCTGGATCGCGGCACCTACCTGGTCTTCACGGCCTTCGGCGTAGCCGACGAAGCCGTCGCGGTTGCCGACCGCACAGACACACCGGAACTTCACCCGGCGGCCGGAGTCGGTCATCCGCTGGACCATGTTGATGTCGAGTACTTCGTCGTCCAGTCCGGGGAGGAGCTGATCGACGATTTCCGGTTCCTTCAGTGGGAGCCCGGAGTTGAGAGCGTCCTCCATCGTATCGATTTCGCCCTCCTGGACGAGCTTCCCGAGTCGGGTGACGGGTTGCCACCCGTCGTCGTAGTCGTTTGCGCTCATTTGAGGATCGCCTCTCGTGTTTCGTCGAAGTGTTCTGGCAGGTCGGTCGCGTCGAAGTCGCCGCTGTACAGCGGCTCATCGAGCTGTTCAGCATACTCGGCGATGTGCTCGCCGCGCGTGCGCGACCAGTCTGCGAGGACGCTGTCGTTGTGTGGAATCTCGAGGCCCGCGTCGATCGCGCCCTCTTGAATCGCGAACACTTTGCTTCCGGGCGTCGCCTTGTTGAGGCCGATATCGAGAACGGCCTCGTCGACGCCGGCGTCGATCGCTCGCTGTCCGGCCAGCAGGCCGGTCAGGTACGCCGCCGAGAGGTTACTCGTCGGGGCGTCCCATCCGTACTCCTCGAGATCGCTCGAGTGGGCACTTGCGAGGGTTTCATCACCCTGAGGGCCGGGCGTAATCAGCTGCGCCGTGGCGTGTTTGTTGCTCAGGCGAGCAACGAGGCGGGGTTTCCCCGATTTCAGCAGGCGCAACCTCTGATGGTAATCCGTCCGGACCTCACGGCGACGCCGCATCGGCACTTTGTATCGTGGTCCTGTCGCCATTATTGGTCACCGTAGTTGTCGTCAATGTAGTTCAACAGATACCGCACGCTGCGGAACTCGCCACCGCCCGCTTTGCGGTAGAGCTCACGATATTGAGCCGGCGTCAGCTCGCCTTTGTCGCGGAGTTCCCGGAGCGTCCGGCGCTGTGCGCGAATCTGTTTGGTCCACTGTGCTTTCTCGTTCTGGCGGGCGCCCTTCTTGCCCTTGCGTTTCCCTGGCCCCTTCTTGTGGCCGTAGGCACGCTTTTTGTTCCGTTCGCGGGCACGACCGCGGGAGTTGCCGCGGGCGTTTTTGGCACGAATCGTGCCATCGTCGACGAGTTCACGAATCTCTTCGCGCGTGATCGCCGAGGCGATGTCACCCTGTGCTTCGGGGTCGAGCCAGATACGGTTCTCACCGACGTCGAGGATGTCGGCTGCGAGTCGTTTCTGTGCGCTCAGATCAGTCATTGGTCGTCCACCTCGACTTCGACGTAGGTGGGGTTGAGTACGCGAATCTCGGCGTCCTCAGCCAGCTCCTCGATGCGCTCGCGTTTGCGGGCACCGACGGAGCTGGCGATGCGGACAGCCTGGGTGTCGCCGTCGACACCCTCGATGTCACCTGGGTTCTCGACGTACACTTCGTCGAAGCCACTCGGGTGTTTGCCACGGATGGCTTCGGGGGTTCGGTAGCCAGCCTGGACCTTCGGGCCCTTGCCTTTGATACCGATCCGCTGTTTGGAGAGGCCACCACGTGGGCGTCGCCAGGATTCCGGCGTCCGCTTTTTCTTGTGGTAGTCCTGTCGGTTGAACTGCGGTTTGTCCTCGGCGCTTCGCCGACCGAGCAACCGTGCTTCCTCGTCGCTGAGGTCCGGCGTCTTCTCGGTCAGGCCGCGGGGTTGCAGTTCCGTTTCGGCGTCTTCATCTTCGGGTTCTGGCTCGACGTCCTCGTCCTCGATTTCGGCGTCAGTCTCTTCGGAGACTTCGAGGTCGCCGACGTCGGCTTTGATACGGGCCGCGAGTGCGTTCCCGATTCCGTCGGCCTCGGCCAGGTCGTCCTGGCTGGCCTCTTTGACGTCATCGATGGTTTCGAAGCCAGCCTCACGGAGTGCGTCCGCCTTGCTGGCACCGACACCACTGATCTCCTCGAGGTCCTGTGGGCCGTCGTCTTCGGCTTCTTCCTCCGCCTCAGTTTCGTCTTCAGCTTCGGATTCTTCCTCGAGTTCTTCCTCGGCCTCGAGTTCCGTCTCTTCGTCTTCGCGTGCGTCTCCGTCGGTCTCGTGTTCCTCGTCAGCCATCGATCAGGCACCTCCTTTCTGTGGCTTCTGGGTGATGTAGACACCGTCCTGGAAGACACGCGTGTCCTTACCTTTCACCTTGGTGAGCTGTTCGATGTCCGCGGCGGTCTGGCCGACGTGCTCTTTGTTCGGGCCGGAGAGCGTCAGCGACTCGCCGTCGACGGACACCTGCGTGTCACCGTGGATAGTCGTTCGTCGCGGTGCTTTCTCGCCGAGGAAGTTCTCGATGACGACCTCATCGCCGTCCACACGGACCTGCATCGGGAAGTGAGAGTAGAAGACTTCCATCTCGTACTCCCAGCCCTCGGTCACGCCGTGGAACGCGTTGGTGATGTGGCTCTCGAAGGTCCCGATCGTCGCGTTCGTTTTCGCGTTCTCGGTATCGCTTTCGATGACCACCTGATCGCCGTCAACGTCGACGGAGACGTCCGGGTACCAGAGGCGGCGGGTAACGCTGCCGTCTGGGCCCTCGACCGTCACGTCGAGATGATCGACCTCGACCGTTATTTCGTCGGGGATGTCCAGTTCAATTCGCATGATTAGTAGACGTATGCGATCACCTGGCCCCCAATCCCTCGCTCTCGAGCCTCGTAGTGGCTCATGATTCCCTCACTCGTCGTCACGACGAGTGCGCCGAAGTCTCGAGCCGGGAGGAATCGTTTCTCCCATTTCTCGAACTCGTCGGCGCCGACGGAATAGCGTGGCTTGACGGGGCCGCACTTGTTGATCGCTCCTTTCAATTCGACATCGAACGTCCCGGCTTTGCCGTCTTCGACGAATTCGAAGCCAGCGATGTACCCGCGGTCGTAAAAGACCTCGAGTACGCTTCCGATGACGTTCGAGGCGGGCGCTACCTCGTGGCTCAGATGGCCGACACTCTCGGCATTGTCGATGCCCGAGAGTGCGTTGCTGAGTGGATCGTTTCCGGTCATTTGTACTTCTTGAATCCCATGTCGCGGGCGATCTCGCGGAAGCACTGTCGACAGAGGTTGATGTCGTACTTCCCGACGAGACCCTGCTTGCGGCCACAGCGCTGGCAGGCCACTTCCTGGCCCGTTCGCTTGGCGGCGTGCTCGCCCGTCTGTTCGTTATCGCGTTGGCTTTCACTCATCGTCTGCCTCCTCGACGCTCACGTCGTAGGCCGATTCGAGGTACGCGATAGCGTCCTCGGGTGTGAGTCGGTGATTCGACGGAATCGTCTGGGTTGCTTTGGCTCGTTTCGTGACGCGGTAGCCAGGTCGGACCAGGTTGACGGTGACGTCGAGTCCATAGATCCCGATCGTGGGGTCGTACTCCTGGCTTGGGAACTCGGTGTGTTCGGCGACGCCGAAACTGAAGTTCCCGGTCTGGTCGAACTGTGACGCGCTGAGGTCTGCGAGCGGCAGTGCGGTCTCGAGGAACGACTCGGCCTGGTCACTACGGAGGGTGACTTTGGTGCCGATCGGGTCGCCCTGCCGGATACCGAACTCGGGTTCGGTCGCCTTGGCGAGGGTCCGGACGCTCTGTTGCCCGGTAATCTCCTCGATGATGTCCTCGGCACGGCCGAGGTCACGGCCACCGCGGCCGACGCCCATGTGGACGACGACTTTTTCGACGCGGGGCTCACGCATTTCGTGGAACTCGGTGTCGCTTGCTTCGCTCATTCGTCATCACCGTCCTCGTCGACGAAGTTCTCGTCGATGACGACGACGTACTCTTCGACGGTTTCGAAGGTTCCGTCGTCCGTTTCGATCGTGACGATGTTCGAGCCACTCCCGAAGGTCACGTCGATGGCGGTAAGCTCACCGATTTTCCCACCGTGGTTCCCGCTGACGGCGGTCACGAGTGCGCCCTCTTCGTACGGGAAGTGGGCGACGATGGACTTGTCCTCGTTGTCGACGACGATCGAGTCTTTGGTGCTGTACTCGTCGCCGTCAACGGTGACGTTCGTCCCGTCGTGCAGTGTCAACTGCGTCTCGCCGCCGGCGACCTGTTGCTTGCCGACGACGCGGCCGAGACGGCTGTCTGCGGCATCGGCGTCGATTTCGGTCAGCGACAGGCGTCCACCCTCGTCGGGGAAGACACGGTAGTACTCATCCCGCCCGGGGAACGCGACGATGTCGAAGATACCGATCGGACGTTTCTCGTCGTTGATCGGGTCGCCGTTCACCAAGATTGCGTCCTGGGAGAGCGCGTACCGGGCTTCTTTCTTCGAGTCGACGTAGCCGAGAACGTCCCGCAGGATGATGACGAGCGGGACCCCGTCTTCGCCGTGTGGGCCGGCGCGCGCTTTGACGGTGAAGACGTCAGTTTTGCGCTCGATCGGCCACGATTTCGGTACCGAGAGTCGTTTCTGATGGTTGCTCATTCGCTATCACCTTCGTCGTCCCCTTCGAGACGTGCCTGCCGTCGGTCGTCCGAGAGGTCGAGGTCGATAATCCGGACGTTCGAGGTGTCGAGCGGCCGAGCGACTTCTTCGCCATCTGCGGTTTCGACCGTCACGTCTTCGACGTGAATCACGGCCTCGTCGAGGCGCACACGGAGGACTTCGCCTTCTTCGCCGGCAAAGTCTCCGCGCATGACCTCGACACGGTCGCCGGTGTTGACGCGCGTGCGTCGAACACCGTACTCCTCACGGAGGTCTTCGGACAGCGTCGCTCGAACCTGCTTGTGCCGCTGGTGAAGCGGTGCACGTTCGGTCTGGGTTCGCTGTTTGCGTGGTTGCTTACTCATATTATACGATCATCGTCGCCGTGCTGGCGATTGCCCCAAAGCGTTCTGCGACCTCGCGGGCGATTGGGCCCTTGATCTCAGTGCCTCGTGGCTCTTCGTTCTCGTCGATGATGACGGCCGCGTTGTCCTCGAATTTGAGGCGCGTCCCGTCCGGGCGACGAATCGACTGTCGCTGGCGAACGATGACGGCCTCGAGGACCTGTCGGCGCATCTCCGGCGTCCCCTTCGTCACGGAAACCGTGACTTTGTCACCGAGACCCGCCTTTGGCTGGCGGTTCTTGGTGCCGTGGTAGCCGGCAACGCTGATGACTTTGAGTTCTCGTGCGCCCGTGTTGTCCGCACACGTGACGAGCGAGCCCTTGAGGAGGCCCTGCGTGACATCGGCTTTCATCGCCTCCATCAGGCATCACCTTCCGTGTCACCGACGATGTCTTCGGTCGACAACTGTGGGTCGTGTTCGTCCTCGAGCGTCAGCTCGGCGACATCGACGTCAGTTGCTTCCTGGGTTACTTCGACGACCACGTGCGATTTCGTCTTCGACAGTGGCCGGGTCTCTGCGATTTTGACCGTATCGCCAACCGAGAGCGGCTCGAGCACGCCCGGCACGTGTGCCGGAATGCGCGAGCGACGTTTCATTTGACGGTCGTACTTGGGGACCGTCACGTCGTACTCTCGCTCGACGACTACGGTCTTGTCCATGTCCGTCGAGACGACGGTTCCGACGAGGATCTGTCCTCGTACCGGAAGCTCGCCGTAGAACGGACACTTCTCGTAGTCGTATTCCTCCGGGTTTTCTGGTTCCGGAGGGGTGTCTACATCTAGTCCTATTGCCATGGTGAGTCACCTTTCGTTTCGGTGCGTCGGGCGGGTCGTGAGAGCAATCGCGAGCCATCGACCGTAACGTAGGCTACATCCTCGCCAGCGGCGTGTGTGGAGACACGGCAACCGGCGGTGTCGCCGGTTCGGTCCGACGCCTCACTCGAGGCGCCGGGTTGGGTGTTGGCCAGTTTGGATGTAGTCCCCAGCGACTTCTCGTCGCCGGCGGCGTCATCTGTGATCGCGAATTCGAATACCGAGCCCGATTTTGGCACCGTCTTCACCCGACCATCACCACGAACGGCTATCGACAGCGTCTTGGCTGTCTCGAGGACGACGCGGCCCTCGATTCCAACCCGTCCTGAGTCGTCGCTGTCGACGACCCTGACGGGGAGGCCATTGAGTTCGTGTCTTGGGAGTGTTTCGGGTGTCAGTGCCATTGGTTCCTTATTCGTCGTCGTTGTCGAGATCGCCTTCCTCGCGCTGCACGGTTTTCACTCGTGCAATCGTCCGCTTGAGCTCGCCGATTTCGCCCGGGTTCTCCGGGGCACCACCGGCGGCCAGGACGGCGTTGTTGTTGAGCAACTCCGTCTCGAGGTCCTCGAGTTCGGCCTGTCGTTCTGCTGGCGTCATGTCACGGATCTCTTCGACGTGCAAAATCGCCATCAGTCCTCACCTCCCTCGGAGTCGTCCTCGGCTTCCATCTCTGCGACGAGGTCTTCGGCTTCGGCTTCGATCTCCTCGTCGAGTTCGTCGAGGTCTTCCTCGTCTTCATCATCGTCATCGACAGCTGCCTCGGACGGACCAGCATCGGTTGCCTCCTCGTCAGGGACTTCCGCTTCGATGACTTCTTCGACGACCTCTTCGTCGATTTCGGGCTCGGCGTCGTCAGTGACAGACGCCGGTTCCTCGCCCGCTTCGTCTACATCCGCTTCGGCTTCGGCCTCGAGATCCTCCTCGGGTTCACCCTCGAGCAGTTCCTCGACGCCAGCGGCCTCGTTTGCCTCGACGGCATCCGGGACGACCTCTGCGGGATCCATGTCCTCGTGGATACGGAAGTCGTCGGGGAGTTCCGCTCCCGGTGGGATGATCTTGACCGTCACACCGATGGTGCCGAGTTTCATCACGGCAACGCCCTGTCCGGTGTCGACGATTTCCTCTGCGGGTTCTCCGTTGTGCTTGATGTAGCCACGGTTGAACTTCTCGACACGCGACCGGGCACCGGTGACCTTCCCGGCGAGGACGATCTCGGCACCGAGGGCGCCGGCGTCCATGATCCGATCGATGGTCGTGTGACCCGCTTTCCGGAAGTACCAGCCACGCTCGAGCGCGTTGGCCAGTCGGTCCGCGACGATCCGTGCGTTCAGGTCGGGTTCGTCGACCTCTTGGACGTCGATCTGTGGATCATCGAGGTTGAACTTCTCCTCGAGTGCCGTCGTGACCTTCCGAATGTTCTCACCGCCTTTGCCGATGACCATCCCTGGCTTTTCGGCCTTGAGAACGATCTGGGTGCCCATCGGCGTCTTGGCGACGTCCATACCACCGTAGCCTGCGCGACCGAGTTCTTCCGCGAAGAACTCGTCAATCTGTGACCGCTGCAGGCCGTTTCTGATGAATTCGTGTTCGTCTGCCATTAGTTGTCACCCTCCTCGTCGGCGCCGTCTTCGGTCTGTGCGACCACGATTTCGACGTCGACCTGTGGGGTATTCCACGCGGACGCACGGCCCATCGCTCGGGGCTTGCGGCCGATTGCCTCGCCAACTTTGTGCGCGGCACAATGGGCGATCTCCATCGATCCGCCGTCGAATCCCTGGTGCTCGGCGTTCGCCGCAACGTTCTCGAGCAACTCGAGGAACGCCTTGCTCGCCTTCTCTGGGTAGCGACCGGCGTCCCAGCCGTCGATATCGGAACGGTGGCCAACACCGGAGTTGTGCGAGCGGAACGGGACCGAGCGCTCGCCGTCGATGACTGCCTCGAGGTACTCGACGGCATCGTCGACGGTTCGACCCTTGATCTCGCGGGCGATCTCTTTGCTGTGCTTGTGGCTCATGTGACGCTCCCGAAGCATCGCTTTCGCGGTCGTTTCGGGGTCGGCGTCGACTGAGTAGTTGATTCCCATGCGATGATCACTTGAGTGGGACGAATTTCGACGAACGGGTCGCCCCGATACCGGCCTGTCCGTGGGTCACGGAGTTCCGGGTGAGCTGGAACTCACCGAGGTAATGACCGATCATTTCGGGTTCGACGCGTACGCGCTCGAACTCCTGTCCGTTGTAGACGGCGAACGTCAGGCCAACGAACTCTGGGATGATCGGCATGTTCCGGAGGTGCGTCCGGATCGGCGAGTTAGCCGTCTCCTGTTCGTCTTTCTCACGGGCTTTCTCGAGCAGTTTCTCCTGCTCGACAGACAGCCCGCGTACGATACTTCGGCGCTGACGTGCCGGCAGCAAGTCAGCAACCTCCTCGAGCTCCAGATCCTGAAGCTCCTCGAGCGTGTGACCGCGGTAGGTGAACTCCTCACCCTCGCGGCCGGTGCGGTATTCCGAACTCATTTATTTCCACCTCGACCGGTGCGTCGAGAGGCGATGTCACCGACTTTCCGTCCCGGCGGGGCGTCCTTGGAGACGGATTTTGGGCGACCGGGGTGTTGACGGCCACCGCCACCGAACGGGTGGTCGACGGCGTTCATCGCGACCCCACGAACGCGCGGCCACTTGATCCCGCGGGCGCGCATCTTGTGGTATTTCTTTCCTGCCTTGACGAACGGCTTCTCCGTGCGGCCGCCACCGGCGACGACGCCGATGGTAGCACGACACTGTGGGTCGAGCCGTTTGACTTCGCCACTTGGCAACTGGACGACCGCGGCGTTGCGGTCGTGGGTGATCAGGTCTGCGTTGACACCCGAGGCACGGGCGAACTTGCCGCCGTCGCCTGGCTTTGCCTCGACGTTACAGACGGGGATCCCTTCGGGAATCTCCGCGAGTGGGAGGGTGTTCCCGGCTTTGATTTCGGCACTGACACCGACCTGGATCTCCTCGCCGACAGCGACGCCCTCGGGAACGAGGATCAGTCGCTGGTCGCCGTCTTCGAACTCGACAGCCGCAATGGGTGCCGAGCGAGCCGGGTCGTGTTCGATGCTGACCACTTCACCCGAGATGACGTCGCTGTCTTCGGCTTTGCGGTGGTCGAGCTTTGCCTTGTATCGGTGCGATGGGGCACGGAACGTCGGGGAACCGCGACCACGTCGCTGTCCAAAGATTCGGCGTCCCATTTAGAACACCCCGATTCTCGAGGCGACTTCCTGGGCATCGTCGTCCTCGCCCAGGGTCACCGTTGCTTTCTTTTTGCCCGTCATCGTGATCTGTGTGTTGACGCTCGCGACCTCGACGTCGAAGCGGTCTTCGACTTCGTCGCGAATCTCCGGTTTACTGGCGTCGACGTTCACGAGGAACTGGAGCTTGTTTTCGAAGTCCATGTCGTTCATGGCTTTCTCGGTCACGAGTGGGTGCTCGATGATGGAACTCATCGGTCGGCCACCTCCTCGAGGGCGCTCTCAGTCCAGATCGTCAGTCGGCCGGGCTGGGTGCCCGGCGCGAGGTCCTCGGCGTTGACGTCGCTCGCAGTTGCCACGTCGGCACCAGCGAGGTTGCGGGCGGCACGCGATGGGCCGCTCTCGCTCGAGGTCACGAAGAGGATCGATTTGGGCGTCTTGCGTTTTCGGCCGCGCAGTTTGCCCTGCCCGGCGCGGATGCTTCGACCCTCGTCGGCACGTTCGATATCGGCGTCGACACCGACGGCCTCGAGGAAGGAGACGACCTCCTTCGTCTTCACGAGGTCTTCGAACTCGTCACTGACGACCAGTGGGAGTTCGGTGTCCTCGTCGAAGGCGTGACCGCGTTCGGCGACGAGTTCTGCGTCCGTCGTCGCGGCGATCGCACTTCGCGTGGCCAGTTTACGCTCTTTCTTGTTGATCGATTCGCCCTGTTCTTTCTCGGCCTTTGGCGGGTGGGCCTTGCGCCCTTTGACCGTCTGTGGAACGCGTCGGCCGCGTCCGTTCTGACGGGGGACGTGTGCCATCCCGCGACCGCTCCCGAACGATTCGGCGGGCGTTCGCATCCCGGCGAATTCGTCGGCGCCGTAGGCCTGTTTCCGGTTTGCCTGGGACGCGCGTACGGCTCGAGCGATGAGATCCGGGCGGTAGCTGGTCTCGAAGACCGCCGGGAGCTCGACCTCGCCCGCGTCGTCGCCGTCCAGGTTTCGTACTGTTGCGTGCATACTGTATCAGCCCTGGTTGGATGCGGTGGAGACGTAGCGCACCTCGGGATCGAGACGCGGCTGGTCTCCGGGTCGGATCGCCGGGCGGAAACGCACGAGGCGTTTGTTCGGCCCGGGCAACGAGCCTTTGATCAACGCGTGCGGGCCGTCGACTTCGCCGTAGTTGACGAAGCCGCCGTCGACCGACGCGTCGTCGCCGTCGCCGATATCGACGAGGCGCTTGTTCAGTTCCGTCCGCTGGTGGTAGCCGGTCTGGCCCTGTTGTGGGACCGTCGACCGAACCCGCGAGGGGTTCCACGGACCGAGGTTCCCGATACGGCGGCGCCATCCCTGCCGGGCGTGTTTGCCCTTGCGCTTCTGGACGCCCCATCGTTTGACGGGACCCTGGGTTCCTTTCCCTTTCGTGACGCCGCTTGCGTCGACGTACTCGCCGGCACGGAACACGTCGTTCATGACGTGCTCGCCGCCGTCCTCGAGTAACTCGAGTGCAAACTCGACGCGTTCGGCGACGGAGCCGCCGCCGACACGCGTTTCCATCACGTCGGGTTTCTTTTTGGGGACCGAGGGGACGCTGCCGGGAACGGTGTGGGTAATGACCCGCACGTCGTCGACGCGGCCGTCCTCGAGGAGGGCATGAAGCTCCTCCTCGGCGGCGTCAGCGTCGTACTCGTCGCCGGGGACGTCGAGGACACGGTCGAGTTCGTCGACGAACTCGGTGGTCCAGACCTCGGTGATCGGTTGCTGTCCATACGGTGTGTGTTCGTACGCACGCAGGGCGACGGCGCGCATTGGCGGCGTCTCCACGATGGTAACGGGAACGGTCTGTTCCATTCCCTCGGTCGGCGAGTTTGCGGTATCGTCGACCATTACCACGTGGGTCATGCCGGCTTTGTAGCCCGCGAAGCCCTGGAGCGATGGCTGTCCGTCGTCGTCCGGCCACGAGGAGAATCGAGGGACCTCGCTGGTCGCCCGTTTCCGTGGGCCGAACCCGAGTGAGCCTTTGCGTGGTGCATTAGGTTGTGGCATTCTATCACGCTCTCAGTGAGAGGGGAGCGAGCGTGGCGAACAGTGCTTCTTCCGTTCGCACGACGTCGCTTCCCTGATGCGGAACCGTATTGAGCCAGAGGTCGAACCCCGTTTCCGTTCGCAGATCGCTGGGTTCGACGTTTGCGTCGGCCTCGACACCGTAGGCGGCCTCGATAGCCTCCCGGTCGATCTCGAGGATTTCCGGCAGCCCTCGTTCGGGGGCACCGAAGGCGACGGTCATCCCGTCCCGTTCGATGTCCCCGGCTAGCGTCTCGAGCCGTCCCACGGTGAGCGGATCACCGTAGCGAGAAGCGGCGATACGAACGCCAGCGTCCTCACGGCCGAGTGCTGCCGAGAGGTCCGTCCGCTCGACGGTAAATCCCGGTGGGGATTCGTCGACGAGTTTCGCCCGGACCGGTCGTCGCGAAGAGATCCTGACGGTCACGCGCTCGCCCTCAGCGACCTCCATTCCGGGAGGTGTGTTGAGAGCGATTGGGTGTTGCAAGCCGCAATTGACCCGGACGCGCCCTTCAGGTCCGACCTCGGTCACGATTCCTTGTCTTGACGACCCCGAACCGTCCGATTCGGAGCCGGTCTGTGACGGGGCACGGAGCGGCGGTAAGACGCCCACGGCCTCCAGTTCGTTCCGTTTGCCCCATGCCTCCTTTCGAAGGTACGGTGGCGTTGCGGCGTACCGCAATACGGTTTCGACGAACCCATCGCCAAATCGACCGGTCTCGCCTTCCCCGTCGGGGTAGACGATCAGGCGGTCGACCCGGAAAATCATCGCCGCGCGGGCGATGTACCCGAGTTTGCGAGTTGCCTCGCGTTTGTCCTCGGCTTCCCGGCTGAGTGACGACGGCACGAGTACGCTTGTGGTCATACCGCGACTTCGGCGCCTCGTCACTAGACTGTAGCGCTTTGTTACCAACAAGGTGGTAAAAGGATGCCGGATTGGATTCCCGGCTGTGAGGCGTTCACAGGGCTCGAAACGTGGTAATCCGGCACACAGTCACTCGAGCGGGACTCACATGCTGTCAACACACTTGAAACGAAAGATAGCATCCACTGCTCGTGTCGGAGATTGAGTGTGGGTGATGAAAGACCAGCCACTGCAAGGCTGGAATTGAAGCGGTGGATGGTGGCTCGAGCGGAATTGGAAGAAACCGTGGGCGGGCGTATGCTTCGTCGTGTCGGAGGCGGCCCGATTCGCAACCCTTATACATACCTCGGGGTGTACGTATAATTGCAACCGGGCGCTGGTAGTGTAGTGGTATCACGTGACCTTGCCATGGTCACAACCTGGGTTCAAATCCCAGCCAGCGCATTTCTCCGAACACGACCCCACGAGCACTGCATAGCAGTGTGAGTATCCGTGCTCGGAGCAATCGCCCTGGATTTGAATCAAGGAGGCCGCACGCAGGGAGCAAGGCGAGCCAGTCCGTCCGACCGTGGTTCACATCCCAGCCAGCGTCAATTTCTCAAGCCCTCGTTTTTCGAAAAGGAGCCTGCTTAAGCGTTTCCGTCACTGTCCACCTCGAGCAGTACTCGGCATACCACGTGCCACACACCCAGGCCATACAGAGTGAATACCCGTGACACACCGCGAAAAAAGGACGACGGCGTTACGGTTCCGGCTGCATCGGCTGTTCCTGGGCTGCCTGCATCTCCTCGAACTCGATGCCGGGGAGGAGCGCGGCAACGTTCCCGTCTGAAAGCAGCGAGATTGCCGGTGAGTCCTCGGCATCGAGCAACACCGCGCCCATCTCGGGGATCGTCCCTTCGACGACGATGCCATCCATTGCTTCGGCGTCAGTTTCGAACGCGGAGACAGCATCGGCGATGAGGTCGCTCTGGGCTGCCTGCAGTTCGGCCTGAGCTTCCTCAGGAGCGATCTCTTCGGCCTGAACTTGCTCGCTGAGTTCCTCGTTGAGCTCCATCAACTCGGCTTCGGCGTCTTCGTCGAGATCGAGGGCGGCCACGATACCATCAGCGGGGTCGATATCCGGCTCCTCTTCGGGTTCTGTCTCGGGTTCGGGCTCGGGCTCAACGTCGTCGTCTTCAGTGGCATCGTCGTCGTTGGTAAACTGGGTACAACCGGCCAGTCCGGCGACGCCAACGGCGCCAGTCGTCTGGAGAAGTCGTCGCCTCGTCGGGGTCTCACGCATAACTCAATCCCAGGGTTGGCCACTGATAAGGCTTGGTTATCACCACCCGCTGCAACCGAGCAGTCACCGCGGATAACTGGGTTACTCGAGGGTGGGATCCTCGCTGTGTTCGTCCGCGGCGTTGTCGTCTTCGCCTTCGCCTGTGCCCGCAGCCCCGTCTTCGTCATCCTCGAGGACGGACCGTCGGACGACGAGGACGGGATCGATCGTCTGGGTAGCGACGTTCCAGGCTGGTTCGCCCAGGATTCGATCGCGGATGGACGGTGCGCTCTCACCGAGGACCACCAGGTCGTGGTCATCGGCAGCTCCGATGATGATCTCGAGTGGCGACTGCCCACGCGAGGGGGCGTCGACGATCTCCCGTTCGATGCGTGCCGGGTCGATTCCAGCGTCGGTAAGCGCGTCTTCGACCGAGGTGAGCAATTGGTCGGGGTCGTCGTGGTCAGGGACCTCAGCCCCAGGAACGACGTGGAAGAGCGTGAGCGTCGCGTCGATGGGGCCGAACACGTCGCTGACCAGGTCGGCAATGTTGTCGACGTTGACGTCCCCTCGGACGGTAATAAGTACCTTATCGAGGGACTGCAAGGGGTTGAGCAACAACAGCGCGTCACAGCTATGTTCGACGGCGATCCGCTCGAAGGTCTTGCGGTCGCTCTGTGTGAACACGAGTTGGGTCGTGACCGAGCCCCCGTGGTCGGCGAACGCGGCCTCGAGGCCGTCCAGTTTGGCTTGCGCTTTCGATTCGAACTGGTGGCGCGCCTGCTCGGGCGCGGTCTGCTCGGGCACGACGTGATACCCTAGAATCACCACTGGAATCCCGGCGAGGCTTTCGATAAGCGCCTCGCTGATCGTCTCTCCCTCGAGTACCGCGACCGGGATGAGTACCCGGTGACGTGGGTCAGTCATCGCTGTCCTCCTGTTTGAGCCGTATCGCTCGAGCGTAATAGTAGTACCACCCGAAGGCCCCGAGCAAGACGAAGATGCCGATCACCTGTGAGGCCCGGTCCATGAACAGAATCAGGCCGAAACTCGAGAGCGCGCCCACGATCGGGACGAGTGGATAGCCGGGAATGGTGAACTCGGGTTCGTACCAGTTCGGATCACGGCGACGGATCACGAGCAAGGTCACACAGATGAGGCCGTACATGATGAGGTGGAGAAACGAGGCGACCTCCGCGAGGATTGCCGTCTGTCCGGTGAAGACGAGGGCGACGACGGGGCCTCCCACCAGCAACAGGGCGACGTGGGGAGTCCCGTACTTGAGGTTGATCCGGCTCGCGCCCGGGGGCACGATCAGGTCCCGGCTGATCGCGAACAGGGCTCGCGATGACGAGAGGATCGAGGCGTTCGCACTCGAGAGCGTCGCCAGCAAGCCAGCAAAGAGGATTATTACCGCACCTGGCACTCCGAAGAACTCACGAGCCACTTCGACGATGGCGACCTCACCGGCGGCCTCGAGTGCCTCCCGTCCGAGTGCGCTCGTTGCGACGAACATCGTGAGGATGTAAAAGAGGGAGACGATGATGACCGAGCCGACCATCGCCAACGGGAGGTTCCGTCCCGGGTCGGTGATCTCACCGGCGACGGTCGCGACCTGGGCGAAACCGAGGTAGGAGGTGAACACGAGTGCCGCCGTCGTCAAGACGGGCAGCCAGCCTTCGGGGGCGAAGGTTTCCGGTGTCGATTCCGCGCCGAAGATGCCGATGGAGTCGAGCAGTCCATAGGAGAGAAAGCCACCCAACAGAACCATGAGCAGCCCGACGACGATATTTTGCAAGGCGGCGGTGTTTTCGGTCCCAGTAATACTCATCAGGGTCAGCCCGACGCCGACGGCAGCCCCGATTACGATGTACAGTGGACCACCGCCGATGGCAACGCCCGCTTCGGCGAGTGTGGCGACGGCGTACTCCCCGAGGCCAACGAGATAGAACGCCGAGGCGAAGATGAGCCCCAACCAGAGACTGATGCCGACGACGGCTCCGAAGGCCGTCCCCATCCCTCGAGAGATGAAGTAGTAGCCACCGCCGCTCTTGGGCATCGCCGTCGCCAGTTCGGCCGTCGGCAGCGCCACGAGCAGGGCAATGACGCCACCGATCGCAAAGGAGACCATCGACGCAGGTCCGGCCTGCCCCGCAGCGAGCCCGGGGAAGACGAAAATGCCTGCCCCGATCATCGTCCCGATTCCAATCGAGAGGCCACCGAGAAGAGTGATCGACCGCTCGAGTTCAGTGCCGCTCTCCCGTTTGGTGGCGTCGGCAGAAACGACGTCTGCCGTCTCGTCGGTGTCCGGAGTGACGTCCGTTGGATCGCCAGCCATACCTAAATATATCAGTGAACGCGTAAAAACACCGGTGTCTCGGAAACCGTATTCGGTGGTTAATCAACAGGAGCCACGCACCGAGCCCACGTGTGGGTGGCTGGTGATCGCTGTAAAGCCTTGTCTCGCTGACTGTTGGTTCAATGCTCGACGAACTCGAGCAACACCCCACCCGTATCCCGAGGATGCAGGAAAGCGACGTCGTGGCCCCACGCCCCGGGGCGGGGCTCCACATCGATGCACTCGATGCCGAGGTCACGGGCCCCGTCGAGGGCGGCGTGGATGTCGTCCGTCTCGACGGCGAGGTGGTGGATGCCCGGACCGTGTTTTTCGAGGTAGGTGGCGATAGTCCCCTCCTCGAGTGGCTCGAGGAGTTCGAAGGTACCGTTCTCGAACGCGAGAAACCGGACGAGCATCCCGTTGAACTCCTCTTCGTGGACGATTTCGGCGTTGAACAGCGCCGCATAGCGGTCACCGAGGGTGGTCGCATCGTCAGTCGCGATACCGGCGTGGTCGAAACGCATTGGCTCGATGTGGGTTGCCCTGAGTTGTGAGTGTTGTGTTGTCTAGGCTCCACAGGGACAGTCGCACCCACGCTTCTTGGGGCATGGCACCAGCGAGTGCTGTATAGTACTTGACGAGGATGTCACAGCCTCGAGCACGCAACCAACGACGTCGTGAACGAATTCACAATCGACTTTTATCAACACTCAAAACGGGCAGGTATGACTGATACCTCCACCCCTCCATCGCCTGATACCCGGCCGGATCCAGGGAACTGGCAGACCTATCTCGTCACCCAACAAGCAGCCTCCGCCGGACGGGAGACTCTCGAGATCGTCCGAGCCGCACTCGAGGGCGGCATTGACGTCGTCCAGTTCCGTGACAAGGCCACGGACGTGGCCACGCGGTACGAACGCGGTCTCGAGCTTCGGAAACTGACCAGACGTGCGGGCGTTCCCCTGATCGTTAACGACAGAGTCGACCTGGCACAGGCCATCGACGCTGATGGTATCCACGTCGGCCAGTCGGACCTGCCGGTTGCCGTCGCTCGAGGGATCCTCGGGCCGAGTGCCATCGTCGGCTGTTCGACGTCGACGGTTGAAGAAGCGAGGCAGGCGGAAGCTGACGGGGCCGATTATCTCGGTGTGGGCGCAGTGTATGGAACCAGTTCGAAGTCCGTCGAGGCTCGAAAGGATGGCATTGGAACCGACCGGATCGACGCGATCGCCACGGCCGTTTCGATTCCAGTCATCGGAATCGGCGGCATCACGGCGGCAAACGCCCCACCCGTCCTCGAGGCAGGAGCCACGGGCGTGGCCGTCATCAGCGAGATTACCGCCGCCGAGGATCCCCAGTTGGCGACCGAACGGTTGGCCGAGCGCGTCGAACACGTCGAACGAAGCAACCAGTAACAGTACCCCAGAACAGGCTTCGGCAATGCCAATGTTGACACTCCCTCGAGTCCCACTGTGAGACAATGAGTACGGCAGAGGTTTCACGAGCACACGCCTGGGTGATGGCGGCACGCCCGCAGACGTTGCCGGCAGCGGCGGCACCGGTGCTCGTGGGAACGGGCCTTGCACTACACAACGACGTGTTTGCACCGATCGCTGCACTGTTCGCGTTCGTGGGGGCAGCGCTGATTCAGATCGGCACGAACTTCGCGAACGATTATTACGACGCGAAAAAAGGCGCCGATACGGACGAACGTGAAGGGTTTACCCGCGTGACACAATCGGGACTGATCCCCCCCAGCCAGGTCAAACGAGCGACTATCGTTACGTTCGCCCTGGCGATTCTCTCCGGGGTCTACCTCGTCGCCGTTGGGGGCCTCCCGATCCTCGTCATCGGGCTCGTAAGCGTTTTCTGTGGGTGGGCGTACACTGGCGGCCCCTACCCACTGGGCTATCACGGCCTCGGCGACCTGTTCGTTTTCGTCTTCTTCGGGGTCGTCGCCGTTGTCGGCACCTACTACGTCCAGGCAGTCGCCCACCTCGAGGGATTTCTCACCACGGTCCCGCCCGGGACGATGCCACCCGAGGCGTTCGTCGCCAGCCTGCCAATCGCGGGGATTTCGACAGCGATTCTGGTCGTCAACAACGTTCGGGACCGTGAAACCGACGCTGAAACGGGGAAACGAACGTTGGCCGTCCGCCTGGGCTACTTCTGGTCCCGCGTGGAGTACGCCGCCTTGCTCGTCTTGGCGTATCTCACGCCCATATGGTTCTGGCTCGGCTGGGGCTTCGAGGTGACGGTACTCCTTCCACTTCTCACACTCCCCTACGCCGCCCTGATCACCCACACCGTCTGGACGCGGACCGACGGGAACGCCCTGAACCCTGCCCTCGAGCAAACCGGGAAGTTGCTCGTGGGCTACGCACTCCTGTTCGCGATTGGGGTGGCGGTCTGATGACGCTCTCCCTCGAGTATCGCCCGTTCGAACTGGCACTCGAGCAGCCATTCGAAACGGCACAGGGAACCATCAGCACTCGTCGGGGCTTCCTGATCCGAGCCGAGCGTGACGGCGTAATCGGCATCGGCGAGGCCACGCCGCTGGCTGGCTGGACCGAATCCGAAGCGGATTGCCGGGACGCCCTTGACCGAGCGGTCGACGCAGCACCTGCGGGCAGTGACGCCGCCCTCGAGGCCGTCGACGGCACGGCAGCCGCTCGACACGGCGTTGCGTTGGCCGTTGC
>LFFM01000657.1_pt1 | contig 24213 bp, 22 predicted proteins | sample 643131 | NCBI WGS metagenome assembly LFFM01 (sample SAMN03777445, study PRJNA286221) | soda lake metagenome | biome: soda lake; feature: Kulunda steppe; material: water; isolation source: sample Tc-Br brine of Tanatar trona crystallizer | place: Russia: Kulunda steppe | collected 2011-07
CTGGTCGAGGCTGTTGACGAGAAAGTTAAGAAGCTGGTCCTCATGAATCTCACTGTCTGCTTGCTTGTTGGAGTGCACATCCTCAGCAAGCAGACGTTCTAACTAAGCGGCTTTGTGAAGTACTGAGAATGGGTCTTGTGACACACCCAAATTTATATTATTCGAAATGAATGTCCCACTTGACAACAGGTGTCACGGCGACGAAACGATCCGTCGAACGTCACCACCGCCGGACATCGGCCAACAGCGGGAACGTCGTCGTTTCGCTCCTGTTTCGAGCGCAGCGCCCTCTCCGTCTCCGGCCTCGTCCTCCTCGCGGCGGCGAAGGCCATGGACGCGCTCACCACGGGGGTTGGCCTCCGGTACGTGCCGGGTATCTACGAGGCGAACCCGATCGCCGACGCCGCCTTCCGCCGGCTCGGGATCGTCGACGGACTGTTCTGGAGCTCGTTCGTCGTGATCGTCGCGATCACGCTGATCACCGAGGCGGTCGCCACCGCGGTCGCCGCCCGCCGCCCCGACGGCCACCTCGGGCCCGTCGTCCGGATCGTCGGCTACGGCATCCCCGCGCTCGTCTTCGCCGCCGTCTCCGTGTACAACGCCCGCATCCTCCTCGCCGGCCTCGAGGCCACCGCGATCCTGTGACCGGTGCTGCCGGGGACCACGTCGATCATCGACGTGAACGTTTCGACTGTCCTTTATAAACTGCTCCCGGGTGAGATGCGAGATCGTGATGAACCGGATCAGACGCGATCGGTCTCCCTTCCACCGCATCGACCGATCTCGGGAGCATATGGTGTAGATCGAGCTGATGTCGTTTATAAGGGGTGCGTGGGTGGTGTCAGCGTTGATTTATAAGTGAATGTTGGGTGAGACGCTCCTGCTGGGATCGACACAACCGCCTCAAAAGCCCCAGCCGCGACGGCTCGCGCGCCTTGCTGTCGCCCGAAAATCGGAGATTTTCGGGATGACGAGAATCTTTGATTCTCGAACCACGCGCCGGTCGCCTCTCCGCACTACCCGGCGACCGGTGCTTACTGCGGCGTGCTTCGCCCTCGCGGCTGCCCCTTTTATTCCCACCCAACCGCACAGCACCGCCGGGAGACGGTCCGGGCTGCCTGCAGTGGCGGGCTGCCGGGCTGCAACTCCCGAGGTCCCGTTCGCGCGGCTCACGGCACCGCAGCCTCACACCTCCCCAACCTCGCAGCCAGCCGGTCGCCGGAAACCGCTCGGCGACCGGCTGGCGGCTCCCTCGCGCGCGCCGGTTTCGTCTTATAAGAGCACGATTGCGGCGTACATCGAGTCGTGTGACGACGACCCAGGCTGTGGCGGACAATTGAACAGAAACCGATACCGAGCGCCAAGACCAACACGCCGTGCCGCCGACCGCGAGCAGCGCGAGCGCCGCGCCGGAGCCGTACGCGCTCTTCAGGAACCCGTCCGCTTCGACTGCCGCTCTTCGGGATCCGCCACCGGCCGGAAGTCGTGTATCGTTACAGTCGAAACTGCCGTCTTCCTCATCGATACTGTTCAACACCTCCAAACTGCACGCCACCGAGCTGCGTTCCGATTCCGGACGCGTCACCACCGAACTCGGAACGCCGTCGAACGGATCGTCCGAGAATGAAACGTGGCTCGAAACGTTCGCGTGCTGGCGCGGTGCGACTGAAGACGGCTATCGATAGCAGAGAGTGCAACACAGTAATCGGTACATCACTCGGAATCTTATTCTGAATATAAAATAGTCTATATTAAATCTTAATTATGTATTTGTTGTCCTACACCACAGACTTATAAAATACAGTTTAGAAACGTCGCAATCCACTATTTCTACGCTAACTAACGTGACTGAGTTAGTGGGATGTGGCCAGTTTCAACTATAACAATAAGATCTTAGTATATATGAGACAAATGTAAGATAAGCGACTGTCGCGGATCGAGTGTGTCCTGACCGAGGGAACTCGCACGAACGGTACCGCTGACGGGGACGGAACGGAATTACAAATATATGCTCGTAATTAAGAGGCGTCCGACGGAAGGAATATATTCGCCACATTGACAACGTACAGCACATTTGTATATATAGTTCTATATATCCCTAATTAGTAATACCTCATTCGATTTTGACCCTTCAAAACCAGAGGACGAAAGCGAGTGATACGCAAACAAATAATATACCATACGTGTTGCTGCTCGCAGCGCGACGGCATGTATATAGTCTTTCTATCGGCTTCGAGACGGTCCAGTCGCGTGGCTCCGGGGATCGGATCGATCCGGGGACGAATGCGTCGCTGTCGAGCCGACGGGATCGAGAGGGATTTCACCCCGAACCCGGAGGGAACGGGATCGGGAGATGACACAGTCGTCGGGTGGCGGCCGCGAATCGGTGACACGGCATTGGCACCCGGCAATCGAGGCTATCGGGTCCGTATATAAAAACTTGGTGGCGGCGTCACGCCGACGGGACGAACGGCAGCGCCGTCACCTCGCCGATCGTCTCGACCACGTGGTCCGGCCGTACCTCCCAGTCGTCGGTCCGGTCCGCGATCCCCGACAGAACGAGAAGCGTCCGCATGCCGGCCCGTTCCCCCATCGCGACGTCCATCGCCGGGTTGTCGCCGACGACCAGACAGTCGGCCGGCTCGACGCCGAGCCGGTCGAGCGTCCGATCGACGATCGGCCCGTGCGGCTTGCCCGCGACCGCGTCGGGCTCCCGGTCGGCCGCGGCCGCGACGGCGGCGACGAGCGACCCCGTTCCGGGCTCGATCCCGCCGTCGACCGGGCTCCGGCCGTCCCGGTTCGTCGCGACGAACGCAGCGCCGGCCTCGATGGCGCGAGCCGCACGCGTCAGCGTGTCGAAGTCGAACGAACGGTCCTTGCCGACGACGACCACCTCGGCCGCGTCCGGATCGTCGGTGAGCGTCACGCCGGCGCGCCGCAGCTCCTCGAGAAGCGCCGGCTGGCCGACCGCCATGGCGACCGCTTCCGGTCGGTCCGCGGCCACGTAGTCGGCCGCGACCGACGCGCTCGTGATGACGTCCGAGGCCGTCGCGTCGATGCCGATGCGTTCCAGCCGCCGTCGACACGTCTCGCGGGATTTCGTCGACGTGTTCGAGACGAAAACGACGTCGACGCCGGCGGCTCGCAACGCGGCGATCCCACTCGCTGCGCCCTCGACGGGCGTTTCCGACCGATACACCGTTCCGTCGAGGTCGACGATCGCGGCTCGCATACGACGCGAGTCGTGACACGGATACATATCGGTGACGGTCCGGTGTCGGCGAGGTCGACGATCGCAGTCGGGGGGCAGCCGACGAGATCGGGAAAGGCGACCGCGAGTCGAGCCACCGTCGGCGCCTCAGATCGTCGTGACGACGGCGTAGCTCGCCAGTCCGGTGAGTCCGACGACGACCATCGGGAGGATCGCTTTCCGTCGCATGTCCTCGGTCAACAGCTCGATCAGGACCACCTTGGAGGTGAGGCTCGCGAGGATGCCGAGGATCACCATCCCGCCGGCGGCCTCCACGCTCGCGGCCCCCTGGTTGTACACCGTCGCCGCCGACACCGCGACCGCGGCCGACGACACCAGCCCGCCGGTGTACGCCGTGACGAGCAGTCCGACGTCGCCGAACAGTTCCTGTGAGACGACGGAGACGAGCGTGATCGCGACGTACACCGCCGCGAACTTGGCCGCGGAGGTAAACGAGAACGGCGAATCGATGTCGATGTCGAGGTCGTCGTACTGCTTGCCCGTCCGCAACAGTCCGTACGAGGCCCCCGCCGCGAGCAACAGCATCACCAGCGCCGGCTGCCAGATCGACCAGAACACGGCGAGCGCGAGCACCGACGCCAGCCCGACGTTGCGGACGATCATCGAGATGACCGACAGCAGGATCCCCGAGGCAGCCGCGTCCTCCGCGTTCGACGACTCGTTCGCCATCCGGGCCATCACCGCGGCGGTGGCAAAGGAGTTCGCCATGCCCGCGAGCAGCCCCGTGAGCTGGAGCCCGCGCGAGCCGCCGAGCTGTCGCATCGAGATGTACGCCGAAAACTCGATCAGCAGCACGAAGATCGCGAACACTAGCACTTCACGGAGGTTGATCACGCCGTACGGGTCGATCGCCTCCGCAGGGAGGATCGGGTAGAGGATGAACACCAGGACGCCAAGCTTCAGCGAGTCGGACAGCTCCTGGTAGGTCAGGTTGTCGATGTACGATTTCATCTGGCGCTTCTCGGCCAGAATGAACGCGGTGATGATCGCGATCGATGACGCCTCGATGAACCGACCGTAGCCGACAAGCAGGCCGAGGAGGGCGACGAGAAACACGGTGACGGTCGTCGTGAACCCGATATCCGCACGCGCGACGTTGTACCGGATATAAACGATACCGAGCGAGACGGTGACGGCTAAAAGCAGGTAGATGGCGACGAGTTCCGGGAAGTCGCTGAGCTCCGCGTAGTGCACGATCACCGGAGCGGTTCCGCAAAGCAGCGCGAGCGTTCGGAGCCCGGCGTACTTGTCGCTGGACTCCTTCTCGCGCTCCAGGCCGATCAGTCCGCCGATCGCGAACGCGATGACCGCCTGGAGCAACACGTCCGGCACGTCGAACGCGTGTACCATCTGGTCGAACATCACTCACTGCCGTATGAATCCCTCCCCACTACAGTACGTATACCTTTCGGTACCCGAGACCGTGCGACGTGGACGGTCTCCACGTCCGGGATCACGATGTCTGCCGATACGCCCGACGACCGGCCCGATCCGACGACGCGTCGAACCGACCCACTCGACCCATTCCGAACCGACCCACCCGAACCGTACCGAGCCGCTGCCGTCCCGGTCCCGTACCGACACAACCTATATATGTGAGACGGCTGATCTACAAACACTGATGGGTACCGTATCGAACGATCCGTCACGGGGCGGACGCGCCTCGCCACCGTCGAGGTCGATCGACTATCCGCGTCGGGGATATCGACGGATAACGGGGCGATGACCGGGACCTACGAGGCCGCGATCCTCGATCTGGACGGCACGGTGTATCTGGGCGAACGGCTTGTTCCCGGGGCCGGGGAGTGCGTCGGATCGCTCCGGGAGGACGGCGTCGACGTGCTGTTTCTCACCAACAAGGCGATCGAACGCCGTCGTGACTACGCCGAGAAGCTTGAGCGACTCGGGGTCCCGGCGACACGCGAGGACGTGATCAACTCGGGCTGGGTGACGGCACGATACGCCGCGCGAAACCACCCGGATCGACGGGCGTTCGTCGTCGGGGAGGACCCGCTCGTCGAGGAACTCGAAAGCGCCGGCGTTGCCGTCACTCGCGAGGAACCCGGCGAGCTGCTCGTCGCGTCGATGGACCGGGAGTTCTCCTACGAGACGCTGGAGCTGGCGCTACGGACGGCCGAAACCGGGGCTCCGTTCATCGCGACGAATCCGGACCGGACGTGCCCGACGGACGGGGACCCGATCCCGGACGCCGCGGGGATGATCGGCGCCATCGAGGGCGTCTCCGGGCGGACGGTCGACGCGATGCTCGGTAAGCCGTCGCCGACGATGGTCGAAACCGCGCTCGGACGACTCGACGCCGACCCGGGGTCGTGTCTCATGGTCGGGGACCGACTCGAGACGGACATCCGGATGGGGAACGAGGCGGGAATGACGACGGTGCTGGTCCTCTCCGGGGTGAGCGACCGATCGACGCTCGCGGGCCACGAGGTCGAGCCCGACCACGTCATCGACTCACTGGGGTCGCTCCGCGAGGTGCTCGGTTGAACCGGCGACCGTCCGTCGGCCCCCTCGCGGCGATGCCGGTGACGGACGCGTCGACGTCTCGAAGCAAGGTTGATGTGGGTCCGTGTTCACCGGTGAACCGATGAGGAAGCATCGCGGCGTGGAATCGTTGACCGTCGCCGAGGACGAATCCACGGACGACACGGACATCAATTGATATGATCGAGGCGCTTTCGGTCCCGGTCGATCCGTTCGTCGCCGTGAGCGAGCCGCTGGGCTCCGTGAGCGAGTCGTTGGGCATCGTGAGCGAGCGGTCGGCCGTCGCGGTCGAACCGGGGAGCCTGCAGGTGGACGTCGACGGCGGGCAAGCGCTCGAACAGGTGAGCCAGGAGGTGATCCGGCTGACGATCGCGGTGCTTCTGGGCATGTTCCTCGGCCTCGAGCGGGAATGGTCGAAGAAGTCGGCGGGGATCCGGACGTTCGCGCTCATCAGCCTGCTCGGTGCGATCCTCACCATCGTCGACGAGTCCGGCGTGGTGCTCGTCGGGGGACTGTTGATCATCGCGATGAGCGTCCTGCTGGCGGTACAGAGCCTGCTCGACGAGGAGGACTCCGGGCTGTCGTTGACGACGTCGGTGTCGATGTTCGTCGCGTACGGCGTCGGCGCGCTCGTCGCCCACGGCTACCTGATCGAGAGCGTCACCGTGGCGGTCCTCTCGTCGCTACTGCTCGTGTTGAAACGCGAACTCCACGAGTTCGCGTGGGGACTGACCAGAGAGGAGATGCGGAGCGCCACCGAGTTCGCGATCCTGGCGTTCGTGATCTACCCGCTGTTGCCGACGGAGCAGATGGGCCCGTGGAACGCGATCGAACCCCGAACGGTCTGGCTGCTCGTGGTCGCGGTCAGCGGGATCGGCTTCGTCAACTACGTGCTCGTAAAAAAGTACGAGGGTCGGGGGATCGCGTTCACCGGGTTCTTCGGCGGGCTGGTCAACTCCACGGCCGTGATCGCCGAGATGGCGAAACGCGCCGGAAACCAGCCCTCGCTGCACCAGCTCGCCGTCGGCGCGATCCTGCTGGCGAACGCGGCCATGGCGGTTCGCAACGCCGTCATCGTCATCGCGTTCGTCCCGGAGACCGCGATCATCGTGGGGCTCCCGCTCGGGGCGGTCGCACTCGCCGGTATCGGCGCCTCGACGGTCGTCAGCGACTGGCGAACCGACATCGACACGGATCTGCGGTCGCCGTTCAGCCTGATGAACGCGCTCACGTTCGGCGGACTGTTCCTGCTCATCCTCGTCGCCTCGGCGGGTGCGGAGGTGACGTTCGGCGCCAGCGGCTTCCTCACGACCACGTTCCTTGCGGGACTCGTCTCCAGTGGCACGTCGACCGCCACCGCGGTGACGCTCGTATCGACCGGCCAGATCTCGACGGAACTGGCCGTCGCCGGCGTCATCACCGGCACCGTCGCGAGCATCCTGGTCAAGGTCTTCTTCGCGGCGACGATCGAACGCTCGCTGGTCCGACCCGTGCTGCTGTGGAACCTGCTTCTCATTCTGGTCGGACTGATAGTCGGTGCCGGAGTTATTCTCCTACAGTAATATCTCATATGTATATATTTATCTGTTAGTTCTACTCGATCGGGCTCGTGAACACTCGTGTGACACGGGATACGTCCTGAATCCGATACCGCGGAGATCGTGTATCCATGCAAAAAAGACGTTCGGACGCTTCCAGGGCGTCTATCCCGGGCCCGTGCAGAACGTGTGGGCAGCTACTGTCGTCGGCCGAGGCGTGGCTAATAAGATAGCAATCCTACCATTCGTTTTTCCAATAGATTATTTTATATATTATCGGGGTCGGTCGACGGAGCCAACGAGCATACATTTATGTTCTATGAAACGTATGAGTCGCATGTCAACGTATGTCGCGCCGGCAGGCCGATCGATCCGACGTCCACGCGCCGGAGAGCACGTCGGCTGCCGCGTCGACCACCGTGCCCGCCACGGACGGCTCGTCCGGGAACGTCCCGTCCGCGAGCACCTCGTCCGCGAGCGCGTCGGGCGCCACACCCTCGTCGACGTCGCTGGTCCGCTTCGAGCGAAGCGCGCTGTCGGTGTCGGGGCTCGTGCTCCTGACGGCGACGAAGTTCACCGACGCGCTGACGACCGGATTCGGACTGCAGTACGTGCCGGGAATATACGAGGCCAACCCGCTCGTCGACTCGGTGTTCCACCGGATCGGCGTCGTCGACGGGCTGGTGTGGAGCTCGTTCGTCGTCATCGCTGCGATCACGTTGCTCACCGAGACCGCCGCCGTCGCGGTGTCCGCACGTCGTCGCGACGGCCATCTCGCGCCGATCGTCCGGATCGTCGGCTACGGCATCCCCTCCCTATGCTTCGCCGCCGTGTCCGTGTACAACGTGAGCATCCTGCTCGCCGGCCTCGAGGCGGCCGCGATCGTGTGACGCCCGGGTCGGTCGCACAACCGCTTCGGCTGGTCGCTGCGTGTCACTCCGTGGCCGGATACGTCGGCAGTCGTGCGGACGCCGCGCTTCCGTCGACGAACGGGAGGTCGACGGGAGTGGCGGTCGTCTCCGCGCCGTCGACGCGGACCGTGAACGCGTCGACGTCCGCGTCGAACGGGACGAGCGCGAGCGCGATCGGCCGGTCGACCGCCGGGCCGACGACGGCGCGAGTCACCTCGCCGACGGCCTCGTCGCCGTCGAGAACGGCCGCTCCCGGATCGGGAAGCAGCCCGTCGACCTCGTCCGGCTCCGCGTCGCCGTCGCGTGCGGCGACCGCGTCCGCGAGTCCGTCGAGCGCGATCCCCACGAGCCGGCGGCTCGGTCGCCCCCGATTCTCCACGCGCGAAACCACCTCCTGACCGACGTAACAGCCCTTCTCGAAGTCGAGGGCGTTTCGGATCCCCAGCACGTTCGGAACGGTCCCCGCGAGTTCGTACTCGAACAGGGGCGTGCCCGCCTCCGTCGACAGCGCGTCCCACGTCCGATAGCCGAACGGGGCGGCGTTGAGCCCGCGAGTGAGCAGCGTGTCGAACACCTCGGGCGCGTCGGCGGCCGCACAGACGATCTCGTACCCCTCCTCGCCCAGCGGGTTGTCGGTCGCGACGACGGTGACGCCGGCGTCGACCATCGTCCCTCGAACGAACGAGAGCGGCCGCTCCGGCGCACCCGCGCCGTTGAGGACGGACGCGACCTTCTCCGTCGATTTGGGACCGTGCGCGCCGAACACGCCGAACTCCGCGGACGCGTCGCGTATCTCGACGTCCTGAATGAACACCTTGCTCGACCAGTCGTCGACGACCGGCTCGGCGCGCTCCGGCGCACAGAAGACGAGGAGTCGCTCGCCGGCGTTGTACACGTACATGTCCGTCTCGATCCCGCCTTGCGGGTCGAGCAGCAGAGCGTACACCCCCTGTCCGTCGGTGCGGGGGACGCGGTTGGAGACGGCGTTGTCGACGAACTCGACGCGATCCGCGCCCGTGACCGCGACGATCCCGTATCCCATCTCGATCGTGCCGACGACCTTCCGGACGGCCTGTCCAGCGCGTATGGGCCTGCCGTAGTGGTCGACGACCTCTCGGCCGCCGCGCACTCTGTACGCCGCGCCGTGGTCCGCGTGCGCGTTCGAAACGAGTGTCATATTCGAAGGAGTCGCGGCAGCGTCAAAAGGTCGCTGGATACCCCCGCCGCTCGGCCGGCACGGGTCACAGCCCGAGTCGATCGCGGATGGCGTCGACCATCCCTCGCGGCGGCGACTCGCCGTCGGCCTCGGGGTCGGGGACGACACGGTCGTGTGGGTACACGCGGACGCGCTCGTTCGCCTTCGTCTCGACGGTGATGAGCGCGTCCGCCTTCAGTTCGGCGAGCGCGTCCTCGATCGCGTCGATGTCGGCGTCGACCGCCGCCCGAAGCTCCAGCACGGTCATTCCCTCGTCACCGCGGTCGACGAGGGCGTCGAGCAGCGCGACCTGGACGTCGGGGCGGTCGCGGTACTCCGGCTTCGCGGCCATAGTAGGAATATGGTCCGGATGGGGTTTACTTCTACCGGCGACTCGAGGTCGAGGACGCACGGACCGGATGGTAGATCGAACGAGGTCGAAAACGTGGAGCGAATCGACATCGGAACGGGCACGGAGCCGGAGGCGGGATCGAGAGGCGCCCGGGAGCCGGGTCAGCGGATCAGTCGCGAGCAGGAGCCACAGAGGTTCTCCTCTTTGACGTCGACCTCCCGGACGGTCGGGGAGAAGGACATCACGCATTTGGAGTTGTCACAGTGTTCCAGACCGAGGGTGTGGCCGATCTCGTGGACGACCTCCTTGCGGACCCGATCGGCGAACACGTCCGCGGAGGGTTTCGTCGAGATGCCGCCGTCCGAGGAGGTCTGGAGTCGGTGCGTCGAGATGACCGAGCCGCTGCCGTTGAGATACGCGAGGCCGAACACGTAGTTGCGCCGGCGGTAGTACAGGTCACGCGGGGTGATGCCGATGTTCTTTTCGCCGGTGCCGACCCGGCTCACTGTCTCTATCAGCTCCTCGGCACGGTACTGGCCGCGCCCCCCGTCGTAGGCGGTTTCCGGAACCGGCTGGTCGTCGTGGACCGTGACGTCGCACTCATATACCGACCGCAGCACGCCGGAGGCCTCCCGTTTGACGCGGGGGGAGACCTCCCCGACGGGAACGATGTCCACGAGCATGGAACCGCTTTTGAACGCGGCACTCATAAACCCCCCGCCGTGGGACGATCGACTCACCCCCCGCTCGTCGACGAACTCGCGGCCTTCGATCGGCTCCTCGAGATCGGCGTCGGCCACCGGCCGGCCGTCGCCCGCGCGCTCGCCGCCGGCGATCGCGAGGTCGTCGTCGTCGACGTCGATCCCGACGCCGTCGACGCGGCGAGCGATCGAAACCCGGCCGTCGACGGGCGACCAGTCGCCCGTCGAGCCGATGTCCACGACCTCGTCACGGACGCCGATCCGCTCGCGTCGCTGGACCTTCCGAGGGGTTCGGTGGAGGGGATCGACGCCGTGTATGCGCGGAACCTCCCGGCGGAGCTTCAGTCACCCACCGTCGACGTCGCGCGCCGGCTCGACGCCGCCTGTCTGTTCACGACGCTGGGATTCGAGGAACCCGTCGTCGACGTCGATCGGCGATCGCTGTCCGACGGAACGCTGTACGTCGCGCGTCGATGAGAGCCCGCCGCGCCCCGGGCAGCTCGATCCCCGAAACGCGGTTTGACGCCGAGCGGACGATCCGACCAAAAAAAAGACGGGTCGACCGGAAAAGGGACGGTCCGACCCGGAACGCTCTTTCCGCTCGCGGGCGCTCTGCCGTGTATGCAGGTCGACGCAGTCGTTCTCGACATCGACGGGGTCGTCGTCGACGTCGCGGACTCCTACCGGCGGGCGATAGTGGAGTCGATAGACCGGGTGTACGGGGAGACGATCGACCGTGAATCCATCCAGGCGTTCAAAAACGCCGGCGGGTTCAACAACGACTGGGAGCTGACGTACGCGGCCGCGCTGTACGTACTCGCCGGCCGCGAGGGAGCCGACATGGACGTCGAGGCGTTCGCCGACCGGATCGCTGACCGCGGCGGCGGGCTCGACGCGGCCGAGGCAGTCGTCGCCGATCTCCCGAACGTCCCGCAGGATCGCATCCGGGAGCGATGGGACACCGACCGACTTCACGCGGTGTTTCAGGCGCTGTATCTCGGGGAGGAACTCTACCGCGAGCTCGAAGGCGGCGACCCGCCGGTCGAAACCGACGGGTACATCCACGACGAGCCGGTGCTGATCGAAGCCGACACCGTCGCCGATCTAACGGAGCGGTTCGATATGGGCGTGCTCACCGGGCGGCCGGCCGCGGAGGCCGACATTGCCCTGGAGCGGGCCGGGCTCGACGTCCCCGACGAGCATCGGTTCACGATGGACGACTGGGAGGAGGGGAAACCACATCCCCGGGCGTTGGTGACGCTCGCGGAGCGGTTCGACGCCGACCGGGTCGCGTTCGCGGGCGACACTCTCGACGACGTTCGTACGGCCCGCCACGCCGACGAGGTCGACGCCGACCGCGTTTATTACGGCATCGGGGTGCTCACTGGCGGTCTGACGGGCGAAGCGGGTCGTCGGACGTTCGGCACGGTCAACGCCGACGCCGTCGTCGACGACGTCAACGAACTGGTCAAACTCCTGTCATGACGGCCGATCCGAACGTGGCTGTCGCCTTTTTTAGTCCGCGTCGGCTATCGGGACGCATGCGCGATCACGGACCGCCGGATGAGGACCGATCGGTCGCCTCGCCGGGCGAGGACGCCGATTCGGTCGCCCCGCAGGAGGGGGACACCCCGACCGTCGGCCCGGCGCTGCGTGCGGGGGTCGCCCTCTTTAACGAGGGACACCGCCTTGCGGCCCACGAGCCGTGGGAGGCGGCGTGGCTCCCGCTGTCTGCTGGGGACGACGAACGACTGCTCCACGGACTGATCCAGTTTGCGGCCGCTACCCACCACGCACGGACTGGCAACGAGTCGGGGGCAGTCGGCACGGCGGAGGGAGCGGTCGGCTACCTGGACGGGCTCGGCGACGCCCGTCACGGGCTCGCGCTCGACCCGATCCGACGGTGGTGCCGGGCGATCGCGTCGGACCCGTCGGTCGTCGATCGGGAGTCATCGCCGACGCTGTGGATCGACGGGGCGGAAATCGGCTTCGAGGACCTCGATCTCGAGGGGATGATCGCGGCGGCACCGGCACTCGCGGAGGCGACCGGAATCGGATCGGAATCGACGATGGAGACGGCCGGCGAGCTGGTGCGCGCGGAGCGCGGGACGGGGCGAACGCGGGTTACGGAGCTGCTCGTGGCGTATCTGCGAGAGCCGGAGACGCGACCGCAGGTCGCTACCCGCATCGCGGATCACGTCGACCGCGAGCGTCGCAAGCGGGACGACGTCGACGGGCTGTTCTGAAACGCGGAGCCCGACGACGACGCCGCTCTCGATAGTGTGCGGGCACCGTCAGTCGGAGCGTCGACGCCGTCAGTCAGGCGCCGTCGGTCGGCGCGTCGGCGTCCGTTTGGACGTCGCGTTTCGGCTCGCCCTCGAACGTGTAGTTCGCGGAGTTGTCGGCGGGATCGTATCCGAGCACCTCCCGAGCACGGTCGATCGAGTAGTACTTGCGGTCGTTATCGGAGATGCCGTACACGATTTCGAAGCCGTACTCCGCCTGCAGACAGCGATCGAACAGGTGCGCACAGTCGCGGTGCGAGAGCCACATCGCCTGCCCGCGCTCGTACTCGCGGGGCGGATGGTCCTTGGTGAGGTTACCGATCCGAACGCAGACGACGCTCATGTCGAACTCGTCGTGGTAAAAGCGGCCGAGGAACTCGCCGGTCGCCTTCGAGACGCCGTACAGGTTGCCGGGACGCGGTAGCTCGCTGCCATCGAGCCGGTAATCGTCCTCGGTGCGATACAGGTCCGGGAGTCGCTCGTCGGTCTCGTAGCCACCGACGGCGTGGTTCGAGGAGGCGAACGCCAGCTTCTCGATGCCCGCCTCGGCGGCCGCGCGCATCACGACCTGCGTGCCGTCGATGTTGTTCCGGATCACCGAGTCCCACGGCGCGGTTTTCCGCGGGTCGCCGGCCAGATGGATCACCGCGCTCACGTCGCTCATCGCCTCCCGGACGGAACGGTCGTCGGTGATGTCCGCGACGTGGATGTCGGCGTCGGTGACGCCGTCGGGGACCTTGGGGCTGGGGATCGGCTCGCGGTCGAGCAGTCGCCAGTCGTACTCGTCGCCGATCCCCCGGAGGATGGCCTGTCCCACCCGTCCGCCCGCGCCCGTGAGCAGCACCGGCTCGTCCATTCGTCCCTACGTCGAACGGAGAGCGGCATATATCGCACGGTTCCCACTCCGCGCCGATCAAACGCCCAAAGGCGCGCCTACGAGAGCTTCTCGCGGGAGACGCGCACTCCGGTGGGAGTCACGACGATCTGGTCGTCGCCCTTCTGGACGATGTCGCCGTCGACCTCCTGTGCCACCTGACGGAGCTCGTCGATGATGTGTTCGACCGTACGGTCCGACGTTGAGTGACGGGTGATGTCGGCGATGACGAAGTCGCCGTCGTACACCGCGTCCTTGATCGGGATCACGTCGCTCTGATCGCTGATCTCCGCGATGTGTACGTTCATTCCCGCCTCCGCGCTCGCCTCGGCGAAGTCGTCCATGTCGAGTTCGACGTAGTCGTCGACCGACCGGCTCGCGCCCCCGCCGAGGATCTTGCTCATGATGCCCATACGCCCAACAGCCACGATTGGACATTAGTTCTTACGTCAGACGCACTCCCTCGGCGAGACCGGCGAGCCGGGATGGACGGCCACCAGTCGGGGCGGCGTCCGGAACGAAACGCTTTACACCGTCATCCGGGTACGTACGCATACGGGACCGTGGGTTAGTGGTATACTCCGGGCCTTGGGTGCCCGTGACCCCGGTTCGAATCCGGGCGGTCCCACTTCTGCGCCGCGAGCACCACCGCGAGCGGCGCGTCCGTCAACCGGATTCGAGCCGGCGAGTGGTATCGGACCGTTTCGACATCTCGATCCGCGATGTCGCGGCCCGAACCGCGATACCGGCGGATACGGGGACGAGAGGAACTTCTATGCCTCTCGGCCCCCGATGAACGGACGGATGAGCGGCGTCGACTGGGACGACGACGATCCCTTCGAGGAGCAACGCGAGGAGGTCGAAAACCCCATGCGTCGGCTCTTTGTGACGTACGGGGTTCCGAACTGGGTCTCGCTCACCGTCGGGATCGCCGGCAGCGTCGCCGCGCGCGCGCTCGATCTGCTGCCGCCGTTGCTTCTCGGCATCGCCATCGACACCGTCTTCCTCGGCGACCGCCCGTTCGCGCTTCCGCTGGTCCCCGACGCGTGGTTACCGACCGATGCCGACGCACAGTTCCTCCTCATCGTCGGGATCATCGCGGGATCGTTCCTGCTCGGCGCCGTCTTCCACTGGGTGCGAAACTGGGGGTTCAACGCCTTCGCACAGGAGATCCAGCACGAGGTCCGAACGGACACGTACGACCGGATGCAGCGGCTGAACATGGAGTTCTTCGCCGACAAGCAGACCGGCGAGATGATGTCGATCCTCTCGAACGACGTCAATCAGCTCGAACGGTTCCTCAACGACGGGCTCAACTCCTTCTTCCGGCTTTCGGTGATGATCTTCGGCATCGCGGGGCTGCTCGTCTATCTCAACCCGCAGCTCGCGCTGGTCTCGCTGCTTCCCGTTCCGCTGATCGCCGGGTTCACTTACCTCTTCGTGAGAGTCATCCAGCCGAAGTACGCGGCGGTGCGGTCGTCCGTCGGAACGCTCAACTCCCGGCTCGAGAACAACCTCGGCGGCATCCAGGTGATCAAGGCGTCGAACACCGAGGAGTACGAGTCTGGGCGCGTCGACGACGCCTCCCGGGAGTACTTCGACGCGAACTGGGGGGCGATCGACGTCCGGATCAAGTTCTTCCCCGGGCTCCAGCTGCTCTCGGGGTTCGGCTTCGTACTCACCTTCCTCGTCGGCGGCTACTGGGTGTCGACCGGCACCGCCCCGGGACCGTTCACCGGAGCGCTCGGCGTCGGCACCTTCGTCACGTTCATCCTCTACACCCAGCAGTTCGTGTGGCCCATGGCGCAGTTTGGACAGATAATTAATATGTACCAGCGAGCCCGGGCGTCGTCGGCGCGGATCTTCGGGCTGATGGACGAGACGACCCGGCTCGGCGAACAGGACGGCGCCGAGGAACTGGTCGTGACCGACGGTGACGTGGTCTACGAGGACGTCTCCTTCGGGTACGGCGGCGACCGCGACGGTGAGAGCGCCGGGAACGGCGACGACGGCGGGACGGAGCCGGTGATCGAGGACGTCGACTTCGCGGTCGAGGGGGGCGAGACGCTGGCGCTCGTCGGTCCGACCGGTGCCGGAAAGTCGACCGTCCTCAAACTGCTCCTGCGGATGTACGATGTCGACGAGGGGGCGATCCGGATCGACGGCCACGACGTTCGGGACGTGACGCTGCGCTCGCTTCGAGAATCGGTAGGGTACGTCGGCCAGTCCTCGTATCTGTTTTACGGCACCGTCGAGGAGAACATCGCCTACGGCGCCGTCGACGTGAGCGACACGGCGGTCCGCGAGGCCGCGAAGGCCGCGGAAGCCCACGAGTTCATCGAGAACCTCCCGAACGGATACGACACGATGGTCGGCGAGCGCGGCGTGAAGCTCTCCGGCGGCCAGCGACAGCGGGTCACCATCGCGCGGGCGGTGTTGAAGCAACCGCCGATCCTCGTCCTCGATGAGGCGACCTCCGACGTCGACACGGAGACGGAGATGCTGATCCAGCGCTCGCTCGACCGGCTCACGGCCGATCGGACCACCTTTGCCATCGCCCATCGGCTCTCGACTATCAAGGACGCCGACACGATCCTCGTGTTGGAAGGCGGGCGTATCGTCGAGCGCGGCACCCACGAGGAACTGATCGAGGCGGACGGACTCTACGCACACCTCTGGGGCGTACAGGCCGGCGAGATCGACGAACTCCCCGCTGAGTTCGTCGAGCGTGCACAGCGCCGGACGGCCCGGATCGTCGACGAGGCGGAGACCGACGACGACTGACGGCCCATCCCGACCGTCCCGGCGTGGCTGACGGTCCGCGCTATGTCCCGGCGTCGACATCGTCGTCTCGGCGGGTCGCTGACCACAAGCGATATTCCCCACCAGCAATACGTTCTCATATGGCACGGGCCGAGGGGCAGTGTAGGGAAACGGATCGCACCCGATCGCCGCGACGACGTGGGCGGCCCACGGGAGCCACACACGAACCGAAACGGAACAGCGGCCGACCGTAACGCGACAGGGATCGAAGACGGGCATCGCGCAACGCGACAACCAACAAAACCGAACACGACGCAACGCGATCATCATGCCAGGACACACGGACCGATTCGACGCCGCAGGACGGATAAGCCGACGAGGGTGGCTGAGTGCGCTCGGCCTCGGCGGCGTGACGGCGGTGGCGGGCTGTGCGGACGACGCCGACGACGCCGCTGACGCCGGTGACGACCCCGACGACGACTCCGGGGCGGCGACGGGCGGGGCTGCCGAGCCCGACCCGATCGACCTGAGTGGTGACCCGCCGCCAGTCGAGGGGACGTATCACGCCACGCAGGCGTCGGCGTTCGACACGATCAACCCGATCTTCAACACCGAGTCCGGGGCGGGAGCGGCGATCGGCTACGCCCTGGATCAGGGGTACACGTTCGACGAGAACGACGAGGTCTTCCCTCTGCTGCTCAGGGACATCCGGACGGAGGACGCCGGGGAGACGTGGACCATCGAGTTCCGCGACGGGCTGGAGTTCAGCGATCCGTACGGACGGTACACGGCCGGGGATTACGTGTACTACGTCCGAAACGTCCATCAGGCCGCGTGGGCGCCGAGCGCCAACAGCGCCGACTGGCAGGGCGTCGAGGTCGAGCAGACCGGCGAACTCGAGGCGACGGCGACGCTCGACGACCCGAACATCATCTGGCCCGAAACGTTCGCGCCCCTCGAGTATCCGATCCCCCAGGAGCTGCTCGAGCCGTACGTCGAGGCGGAGGACGTCGAGGGGCTCCAGCAGGACGAGGAGCTGCTCGACCTCTCGTTTGCCGGCAACCTCGGCGCGTACACCCTCGACGAGTGGATCCGCGACGGGGGGACCCGCTACACCAGAAACGACGAGTACTACCTGCGGGAGGTCGGCCGGCGGGACGATGCGCTGTCGCTGCTCGGCGACGCCCCGTACTTCGAGGAGGCGCGCATCGAGATCATTCCCGAGGAGTCGGGGCGGATCGCCGCACTCGAACGAGGAGACACCGATAACGTCCAGCTTCCCCCGGACCGCGGACGGCAGTTCATCGAGGACGAGGAGACGATGGTGGTGTTACAGCCGACGCCGTTCAACACCATCCTGTCGGTGAACATGCGGGACAACGGCTGGACGTTCGGACCGGGGAACCTCTTCCGAGTCACGGAGTTCCGGCAGGCGATCGCGGCCGCCATCGACAAGGAGCAGTTCATCGAGGGGATCCTGAACGGGTTCGCGAACGAGCACGTCACCTGGCAGCCGGAGTTCTCCGAGTGGTTCCCCGGCACCGACGACCTGACCATGTGGGGCGTGCCCGGCGACGGTGTGTACGGCGCGGAGCCGGCCAGAGCGCTTGCGGAGGAGGCGCTCGATCAGGTCGACGAGGAGTACGCGTACGACGGTGACACCCTCGTCGGGCCCGACGGCAATCAGGTCGAACTCGAACTCTACTACAACGCGGCCTCGGAGACGCAGGAACTCGCCGCCGAGTTCTTCCGGAACGAGTTCGAGCGGAACCTCGGGTTCACTCTGAGCGTCAACGCCATCGACGGGACGACGTTCTCGGAGAACTACTGGAGCGGCACGCCGGCGGCCGAGGAGACCCGACTCGTCGACACGATCGACGGCGAGGAGGTCCGCTGGGAACGCCCGACGCCGAACAATCCCGGACCGCGAGGCGTGACCTCGGAGGAGGCGTGGGATCTCGGCACCGTCCTCGGACTGAACACGTTCCCGCGAAATCCGCTCACCAATCAGGTCTTCTTCGACGGGGCGACGAGCGCGTACAATCCCGTCGGCTACTACCCCGAGTTCGACGCCGACGCCGTGTTCGGCAGCATGCGGGCGGCCGACACGCGCGAGGAGCTTGCCGACGCCGTCGAGGACCTGTTCGTGGCCCTGAACGAGGAACAGCCGTACATCATGATCGCCTTTGGCGACGATATTCAGGGGTACGATCCCGACCTCCGTGGCCCGATAGCGAACTTCTCCAGCGGGTTCGACTTCGCCGGCTGGCACAAACGAGAGTAGATGACCGCACGCGCCACGTCGATCGACGCCGACGAACGCCACATGGCGACCACGGACGAACACGGCCCGAAGACCACGGACGGACGTTACCGAAGCAGCGACGGCACGACGAGGGACGACCGCGAAACGACGAGCATCGGGGAAGCGAGAAACGACTGCCGGCCTGCCGCCGGACGCGACACGACGGAATAGATCGATGGGAATCGGACGATACGTTCTCGCTCGGACGACGTGGGCGGTGGTGGTCTCGTGGATCATCGTCACGGTCACCTTCCTGCTCATCGCACTCGCCCCGAACCCGTCGATATCCGAGGCGGCGACGCAGGCGGCGCTACAGGGCGGCGATCCGACGGCTGCCGCCGAGCGAGAACGGGAGCTCCGCGGACTGAACGAGCCGCTGTATGTTCGGTACGTCGACTTCGTTCAGGGCGTGTACACGCTCGAGTGGGGCTGGTCACAGAACCGGGCACAACCCGTCACCGAGGCGCTGTGGGAGGGGATCTACTACACCGCGCAGTACTCGATCCCGTGGACGATCCTGACGCTGATCATCGGACCGCTCGTCGGCGTGTACTCGGCCGCCAACATGTACTCGTGGCGCGATCACGTCGCGACCGGATTCGCCTTCTTCGGGTGGGCCATTCCGAACTTCTTTTTCGGGATCGTGCTGCTCGTGATTTTCGGCGTCCAGCTGGAGTGGTTCCCCGTCTCGTACGATCCGGACGTTCCGGTCGTGAGCCTCGCGAACGCACACCAGCTGTTCCTGCCGGTGTTCGTACTCGTGACCGGTTCGATCGGGGCAGTGATGCGCGTCTCACGAAACGAGTCCGCGGAGTTTCAAAACGCCGCGTTCATGAAGACCGCACGGGCGAAGGGCGTCGCGCCCGCGAGAGCGTACGCGTTTCACGTGATGCGGCCGACGATGGTGCCGCTGTCGACGACGCTCGTGAGCCAGATCCTGGTCATCTTCCTCGGCTCGTCGCTGCTCATCGAGATCGTGTTCGGGATCCCCGGACTCGGTCGCGTGACGTTCGACGCGCTCGTCAATCAGGACACGAACCTCGTCCTCGGCGCGACGCTGCTTTTCACCTTCATCGCAGTGGTCGGAAACCTCATCGAGGACGTCGTGTTCACGATCCTCGACCCGCGGATCAGCTACGACGACAGGTGACACGAATGAACGACGATCCAACGACGTTCGACGAGATCGACTGGGAGACCAGGACCGACCGACGATCCGTCTCCGTTTCGTCCCGCCTCAAGCTGCTTCTCGCCGCCGGGACGCCGATCCTCCTGCTCGGGCTGTACGACCACTTCGTCGTCGGAACGCGGGAGCGGACGTTCGTCCGGCTCGGGGAGGATCTCGGCCTCTCGAGGGCGTTCGCAACGCTCGGCATGGACTTCGATCCGTCGTCGCTCGATCTGCTGTTCGCGTTCACGATCGTCCTGTTCACCGCGTACGTCCTGCTTCCGCTGTCCCGAAACCCGCGGATGACCCGACACTACTGGCGGGAGTTCAAGCGGAACCGGCCGGCCGTCGTGAGTCTCGGCTGGCTCGGGATCGTCTTCGTCGGCGGGGTCGTCGGCCCCCTGTTCGTCCCGATGCCGGAGCAGAACCTGCTCGCCGCCTACCAGCCGCCGGTGTACACGTCGGTCGATATGGTGCACGTCAACGACTGTCTCGGGACCGTGGAAAACGGCCGGTGTCACGGTACGTGGGCGCACCCGCTCGGAACCGATCGTGGGGGCGGAGACGTCCTTGCATCGGTGATCCACGGCATGACGGTGACGATGCAGATCGCGTTCATCACCACGACGATCGTCGCGCTGATCGGTATCACGTTCGGAACGGTGAGCGCGTACGCCGGCGGGTGGGTCGACGAGATCATGATGCGGTTCGTCGACGTCGTGCTGTCGTTCCCGACCCTGCTTTTCTTCCTCCTTATTCTTTACATATACGGCGCCGGACTCGGCATGTTCATCCTCGTGTTTTCGCTGTTCGGCTGGGGTGCGACCGCCAGATACGTTCGCAGCAAGGCGCTCTCGGTGTCCGAAGCGGAGTTCATCAAGGCGACGCGGATCAGCGGCGCGAGCACGTACCAGATCGTTCGCCGACACGTCGTTCCCAACACCGCAAGCAGCATCATCACGCAGCTCACGCTCATCGTTCCGGGCTTTCTCCTCGCGGAGGCGCAGCTCGCGTTCCTCGGCATCGGCGACACCGCAGTGCCGACGTGGGGCGAGCTCATTTCCTCCGGTCGGACGGCGATCGACTTCGCACCGTGGATCGTGCTCCTTCCCGGGTTCGCGCTGTTTGTGACGATTCTGGCGTTCAACTTCGTCGGTGACGCACTGCTCGACGCGATCAATCCGGAGGCCGACGCGGAGGCCGACGGATGACCATGACACCAGGGGGTCCCCCGACGAGCGGGTCGACGTCAGCCGAGGAGCGGGTGGACGAGGACGCACCGCCACGAACGGATGAGGACGCACCCCTGCTCGAGGTACGGGATCTCACGACGACGTTCGACACCGACGGCGGGACGCTCCGCGCCGTCGACGGGATATCGTTCGAGGTCGGGCGGGGCGAGACGGTGTGTCTCGTCGGGGAATCGGGATCCGGGAAAACCGTCGCGACGGAATCGATCACGCGACTCATCGACCAGCCGCCGGGCCGGATACGAGGCGAGGTTCGATTCGTGGGACGAGACCTGCTATCGATTCCGGCGGAGACGCTACGGTCGATACGGGGCGCCGACATCGCACACGTCTTCCAGAACCCACAGGAAGCGATGAATCACTGTTATACGGTCGGGTGGCAGCTCGTCGAGGCGATCCGCGTCCACGAGGACGTGCCGAAGGAGCAGGCTCGCAGGCGGGCCGTCGACCTGCTCGACCGCGTCGGCATCGACAACGCCAGCGCCCGCTTCGGCGACTATCCGCACGAGTTCTCCGGCGGCCAGAAGCAGCGAGTCATGATCGCTATGGCGCTCGTCGGCAACCCCGACCTGCTGATCGCCGACGAGCCGACCACGGCCCTGGACGTGACCGTCCAGGCGCAGATCCTTGATCTGCTCGCGGAGCTACAGACCGAGTTCGGGATGAGCGTCCTCTTCGTCACCCACGATCTCGGGGTCGTCGCCGAGATCGCCGACCGGGTTATCGTCATGTACGCGGGGAAAGTGATGGAACGGGGGTCGGTGTACGACGTGTTCGAGCGACCCTCCCACCCCTACACCCGGGCGCTGCTCGCCTGTCTTCCCGAGTACGGCGGCACGGAAGGAGGGATCCCCGGATCGCTGCCCGATCCGACGGATCCACCCGACGGCTGTCGGTTCGCCGACCGGTGTGGCCACGCCGTCCCCGCGTGTCGAAGCGGCGGTCAACCGACGGAGATCGCGCTCTCGACGGGCCATCGCGTGTCGTGTGTGCACTACCAGTCAGGCTACGACCCCGGGGTCGTTCGCGACGACGACTCGCCGGTGACAGGTGATGCCGATGACTGAGCCGCTGTTGTCCGTCACCGGTCTGAAAAAACACTACCCGCTCAAGCGGGGCCTGTTGAACCGGGAGGTCGGCAGGGTCAGGGCGGTCGACGGGATCAGCTTCGACGTGTATCCCGGCGAGACGGTTGGGATCGTCGGGGAGTCCGGCTGCGGTAAATCGACCGCGGCCAGTTCCATCGTTCGTCTGGAGGAGCCGACCGAGGGAGAAGTCATCTTCAACGGCGGCGGCCGGAAGCCGACGGACCGGGCCGCGGACGGCACCCACCCCAATGACGTGACGACGTTCGATGGGGCGGAGCTGAAGCGGTTTCGACGGGAAGCACAGATGATCTTCCAGGATCCCGGGTCGAGTTTCAACCCACGACAGCAGGTCGGCCGGGCGGTCGGGGAGCTACTGGAGATCCACGGCATGCGCGACCGACGACGGCGACGGGCGATCGTCGAGGATCTGCTGGAGCGCGTCGGGCTCTCGGCGGACGATTACGAGCGATATCCCCACGAGTTCTCCGGCGGTCAGAAACAGCGAATCGCGATCGCTCGCGCGCTCGTGTTGAATCCGGACCTCGTAATCGCGGACGAACCCGTCTCGGCCCTCGACGTGTCCGTCCAGGCGGAGGTGCTCTCGCTCATCGACGAGCTGCAACGGGAGTTCGGCCTCTCGATCCTGCTCATCAGTCACGACATGTCCGTCGTCAGGTCGATCTGTGATCGGGTCGCCGTGATGTATCTCGGCGAGTTCGTCGAGATGGGCGACACGGATGACGTGTTCTCGGAGCCACAGCACCCGTACACGGAGGCGCTGGTGTCATCGATCCCGACGCCGGACCCCACGGAGAGCCATCGGAGCATCACGCTCACCGGTACCGTCCCGAGCCCCGCGGACCCGCCGAGCGGATGCCGATTCCACACGCGCTGTCACCGAGTGATCCGGCCGGAAGAGGTCGACCTCGGGCGAGAGGAGTGGCTCTCGACGCTCCGGTTCCGACATCGAGTGGCCGAGGAAGCGGTCGACGTCGAGGAGCTTCGCGAGGGACCACGGTCCGAAGGCACGCGCATGGGCGACGCGTCGACGGCTGATCGGATCCGCGAGGAGTTCGATCTCCCGGACCGGCTCGGGGATGCCGACGCCGACGCGGCGCTCGCCGAGGCGATCGATCTGATCGTCAACGGCGAGCCCGACGCGGCGGCCGAGGTCCTCGCGGACGTCGCGTGGACGCCCTGCGAGGGGACGCGCCCGACGTTCACCGATCACGACGACGGGCAGCGGTCCGCGTGCCTGCTTCACGCGAGCGAGCCGGATCAGGGCGCCGAGGAAACGTAGCACGGTCGGAGCGCGGACGGTCGTTCGGCGGTGGGGACGTCGGTCCGCACCGTCGACTCCCGTCGGGCGGATCGAGGCACGGAGACGACCCGCCCGCCGCCTTTCGAAATCCTTTTGTCCCAAATCGGCCTTGGTCGGAGTGCGAGCCGCCTTAGCTCAGACTGGGAGAGCACTCGACTGAAGATCGAGCTGTCCCCCGTTCAAATCGGGGAGGCGGCATTATACTCACTGACGATCAGAGCGTGTGTGCTGGTCTCGCGCGCGTCAGGATTACCTCAATCAAACCCGCTGTTCCATCTCCTCGAAGACACCGTGCCACCGTTCGGGCATATCGTCGGTGTCGTACATACCCTCGTTCGCCAACTCCAGGAGCCGGACGGCTTCGTCGTCGGTAAGATTCTGAAGAGTCAGTTTATCAACCGTCTTTTTGTGCGCCCATTCAGTACTCATTGGTCAATCACACGAATACAAGGAGGAAGCCCACGGCTTTAGCCGTGGGAGGAATCCGACAACCCTTGACACAATCCACGAGCGATAGCCCACCGACTCCCTCACGCCAGTCGTAGATTCTATAAAAAGTCAACCCGACACGTGAAATACAGATGGAGGACGTGATTCGCACCGTCAAGGTCAAACTCGACGTACCCACAGAGCGGTGCGACGACCTCCATCAGACCAAAGACCAGTTTCTCCACTGTGCGAACACCACC
>LFFM01000658.1_pt1 | contig 24203 bp, 18 predicted proteins | sample 643131 | NCBI WGS metagenome assembly LFFM01 (sample SAMN03777445, study PRJNA286221) | soda lake metagenome | biome: soda lake; feature: Kulunda steppe; material: water; isolation source: sample Tc-Br brine of Tanatar trona crystallizer | place: Russia: Kulunda steppe | collected 2011-07
TCCGGAGACTGTCGGACATATCGCTGAGCACTTTCTTTCGGTGCCTGACGTTCCACTCGTAGAAGATCGTCAGTGGAATAAGAACGATGTACAGCGGCAGGTAGACGTAGGCGAACGTTCCCCAGACTGCGTTCTCTTGCATTCCCTCCCACGAGGTCGGCACTGAGCCGGATGCCAGAGCGGTGACGACGACGACAAGCGCAATCGGGACAGTCAGCGCGAGCGTCATCAGCGGGTTATCTCTGAAGAAGATGTGTGGTCGGCGGATGATTTTGAGCGTCTCGTAGGTCCCCTCGCGGTCTTTCATGCGGTCGAAGACGCCAAACTCGCCGGTGTACTCCTCGACTAATCCGAGGTTGAGAATCCCGGTATCGGTATCGACCTTTACCCACTGGCTCGAGCCCTCCGGATTGAGATAGCCGTCACCCGGCTCGTCTTCTTTGACCGTCGAGATCAACACGAGGAATCCGAGACCGGTCAGGGGGACCAGCGCGTAGACGGTTCCGTACAGCATCATCGTCTGATCCTGCCCCATCATCTCCATGATGACGAGAATGATAATTAGCAAGAGCGGGAACAAGGAGAGCGTCATGTACATTTCCCCGAACAGCTCCAGGGTTTCGAGGGTCATCTCCTGTTGCTGTTTGGCGGTTCGGATGTGCTTTTCTTTCTTGTCGTCGAGGAAACTCTGCATGTCCCCGCCGCTGTTGACGATCGAGAGCATATCAGTCAGGAACTGGCTCAGTTCGTCACTGGGCGAGGTCATCGCCTGGTTCCGGATCGCACTCCGGTAGTCAGTATCGAAATACTCGGTTTCCTGCACGATAGTCTGGAACTCACGGGCCACCTCGCCGTAGGTGTCTTCGGCGTTGGCCATCGCCTCCAGAATTTCGAGCTGGTTCAGTCCGCCAACCGAGAGGGCGTACATGAAGGAGACGGCGTCGGGCAACAGCATGTTGATTTCGCGTTTCCGCGCGGACGAGCGCGAGTACGGAACGGCAACGAGCGCCCCAAAACCGACTGCAAACCCGATCGTTCCGAACACGAGCCCGGTGATAGTTACGACCAGCGGGACGCGCAGGCTGATAACCAGTTCCAGTAGGGCCTCGTTCCCGATCGGGATGCCGAGCAGTGGATCCTGCCCGAACAGCCCCATGGCCACCAGCGAGTAGCCAAGTAACGTCCCCAGCGCCCAGAGGATGACGCCACTGATGACACCGATCGCGAGTGCCCGCGAGATGTACATCTCGACCGTCGATGGCATCCGGGCCTCTGCCAGCTTCTGCTCGACGTCGGCGACGAAGTCACTATCATCGGCAAACAGTCGCTCGTACAGCGGGTAAAATGCGTCACCGAGCCCGTCGCCGGAACCAACGCCACCCCCTGGGCCACCGGTCCTATCGAGGCTCATCGTCAGTCCTCACCGTCCTCCGGCTCGAAGTCGACGTACTCGAATCCTTCTATTCGTTCGTCGACTGCGCCATCGGTTTGCCCTTTTTCCTCGTCACTATCGATCTCGTCGAAGACAGTACCGTCCTCGTCGCTATCGATCTCGTCGAAAACCGTGCCGTCTTCGGTACTTTCGGTCTCGGATTGATCCGGTTCGGTGGACTGTTCGTCCGGTTCGGCGAGCCCGTCCGAGGATCCGTCTTCCGGTTCTTCTGGACTCTCCACAGGGGAGTCGACCGTCGGTTCGTCGGTCTCCTCCATCGCTGTGGCACTCCCGTCCGAGTCGTCGGTCTGTACTGGGTCAGCTTCCTCCGTCGTACTCTCGTCTTCATCCGGTACTTCGATAGTAATCTCCGGCTCGGAGTCGGCTGCAGCCGACTGATCCGATTCGATTGCGGGTTTCGTATCCGGTTTGGAATGTGAGGGCTCTTCGGATGGTTCGGTGGCCTCGGACCCACCTGGCTCCGAACTCTCGCCGAACGGTGATTCGTCGCGGTCATCGAACAGGGAGCTGCCCTCCTGTTCGTCGCGTTCGTCGAATACGCTCGATTCCGGTGTCTCGCCGAATACGCTGCTGGCGGTATCCGGGGACGTCTCGTCCGTGTCGACGACCGCTCCAGTATCGGTGTCGGCATCCTCCGTGGGACTAGCTGGTTCAGTGGGATCGTCAGACGTCCGTGGTTCGGCGCTCGCGTCCGCTGTCTCTCCGGCTGCTGGCGCCTGCGGTGAGTCGGCCGAACTCCCACCCGTGACATCGCTGTCCGGCTCTCTCGACACAGCAGCCGTTCCTGTGACATCTTCGTTGACGGACTCGCCGTCCGATGGAGCGGGTGACGGCTCTGTCGCCTCCGTGTCTGCCGACGCCGCTCTCTCACCATCCTCGTCCGAGACGGTTGCCGGCAGATCGGAGTCCACCGTCGTGTCTTCGGTTACCGCCGCCTCGGTCGAAAGGTTCTCGATTGCATCCCGCGCATCCGTTGTGACCGTATCGGTGTTGCTCCCGTCCGCACTCGCCTCCGCCGTCGCATCGTCGTCGCCGAAGAAGAACCCATTGTCTTCCGAAAGCCAGTCGGGATCGTCGACATCGCCTCCGGAATCGAAATCAAAACTGTCCTCGTCGACGCCAAACGCGTCCTCCGAACTGTCGAACTCGAACTCGTCGGTATCGCTGGTGACTTCCGTGTCATCGGGCTCGGCCATCTCGCCCAGTGCGCTAGAAAGCCCGCTCGGAGCAGTACCGCGATACTCCTCCAGGATGGACTCCTGTGCGCGCTCGAGAATACTCGTGGCCTCGTTCATTCCCTCATCGTCCGCGGACGGCCGCGGGACGAGCGCTTCCTTCTCGGGGTCGACATCGATAAGGACGCTTTCCATCTCGCGAAGGTCTTCGAGGCTCTCTTCGAGTTGACCGTTAGCGATCAGCGTCAGAATCGTGTCCGGATCGTTGATGTACGCCTGAATCGTCGCGGCGACCTTGCTGTACTCGCTGAGATCGTTTTTGATCAGGTACGCGAGGATCGTCCGGCGTTCTTCGAGCTCGCGATCGAGCCGTTCCTGCCCCCACCCTCGATCGAACTTGATCTCTTCGAGGGTGTTGGACTCGCCCATCTTGAGGAACTCGTCAGTTTCGGCCTGCCACTGGTAGACGTCCTGAACGTTGATCTCGTCGTTTTCGGCGTCGTAGTGGTTGACCTCGGTGAGTTCCTTGTTCCGTCGAACTTTATGTCCCTGGACGCGTGTCTGAGTCTGGATCGACACCAGATCAAGCGCCGTGAACATCGTCTTCGAGACGTTGATCGGTTCGGTGGTGAATCGCTTGAGCACCTCGCCGACGCTGTCCGCGTGGAACGTGGTATAGGTAGTGTGACCGGTCGACATGACCTGGAACAGCGTCCGACCCTCCTCACCGCGGATCTCGCCCATGACGATGTAGTCGGGACGCTGTCGTAGTGCGGCTTCCAGCAGGTCGAATTCGTCGACATCCCCCTCGTCGTCGTCGGAGAAGGACGGACGGGTGATACTGGCGATCCAGTTACGCTGGGGCAGTTCGACCTCTCGGGTGTCCTCGATCGAGACGATCTTCGTATTCGAGGGAATGAAAAGCGAGACGGCGTTCAGGCTCGTCGTCTTTCCGGATGCCGTACCGCCGGCGAAGATCAGGCTCTTGTGGTTCTCGATGCAGAGCCACAGGAAGGCCATTTCGTCGAGCGAAAACGTATTCCAGTTGATCAGATCGATCGGGGTAAAGGGGACATCTTTGAACTGCCGGATCGTGTAATTCGTCCCGTGGTCGGACACTTCACGGCCGAGTGTAAGCTGTGATCGTGAGCCATCCGGCAACGTGGCGTCGACCTGGGGGCGTCGCTTGCTGATACCCTTCCCGGAACGCTGGGCCAGTTTGACGACAAAATCGTCGAGCTCGTCTTCTTCGTGATAGACGTTCGAGATGATCTGCTCGTAGTCGGTGTGGTAGACGAATACTGGTGAGTTGTACCCATCGCAGGAGATATCCTCGACGTTGATATCGTGCTTGATTCCGTCGATGCGCTCGTAGCCGATGAAGTCACGCTTGAGCAGGTATAGTAGCTTCTCGACCTGGTACTCGGTCAGATCCTCGGGATCGTCGGCGAGAACGGCCGGTTCCGGACGAGCTTCGATCCCGTCGAGCTGTCCCTCCTCGTCCTCTGACTCGACGTCTTGGCCCATCAGCTTCTTGATCTCATCGACGATACCGCTCTCCTGATCCGCGGTAGCGCTGAACAGGTCGTACCGTCTCAGAAGCCGTTTTGTCTCCCGATCGAGGACGTCCTTTCGACTTTCCTCGTCGCCAGCAGTCGCGATTTCGTCGTCAGCGTATTTGATCGCGGTCCGGAGTTTGCCGGTCAGGAAGTCGCGGAGATTGTCCTCAATCTCGTTTTGATGGGGTTCGATCAGGTAATATTTTTTCTCGTTTTCCTTCTCAGAATGAAATAGAATAACGAACGCATACGGTTCGTTGACCCAGTAGCGGTTCTCCTCACGGAAGTGGAGCTTCTTGGCCATCGGAACGGCCTTCTCGAGGTCGTATCGATTGACGACTGTAGTGTGGCCCTCCTCTGTCGTGAAAAACTCGTCCTCGTCGACTTCCTCACGGACGTTGACTGTTCGCTCCTCGACGAGATCTGCGAGGATTTCCGCACGGTCACCACCAGCATGCAGACGGCCCTCTACAGTCTCCGGATCGAAGCCCAGATACTCCGCGGGCTCCCAGGGGATCGGTTCGCCGTTCGAGTCCGTAGGGGGTTGGACAGCCGTCCCACGCCCTTCGTAGTAGAACTCCTGTTTGAAGTGTTCCCACTCGTACTCGTCTTTGACCGCGTCGGTTTGCATCGGGTCGATATACGCCCAGAGCGTTCGATCCCAGTCTTCCGCCCACGGTGCCGCAAAGTCGGAGACGACATCGGAGAATCCGTCAGGATGAAAGCCCAGATACGAAGCCGGATCGAGGGACGTATTCTGCCAGTCGTCGCCGGTCGGTTTCGGCGGCTCGATCTCTTCGTCCTCGCCGCTGTCCAGTCCGAGCTCTTCCTCCGGGGGGTCCGGATAGAGATCGTCGATTTCATCCCCGTACCCGAACTCCTCCATAAAATCGGCCCACGTGTACTCCCCGACTCGTACCGGATCCGAGGACGACCCCTGCTCGTCCTCGTCGGGAGCGGCCGACTCATCGGCGGATTCGAATCCACGTGACCCCGACTGGTCGGCGTCATCAATAGCCATTCGCTACACCCTTTACTTGATCAATCAAAAAACCTTCCGGCAATTATTAATAATGATAACGAGATAGTGTGGGGAAAGAGACAGGCCAGTATTGTTCGAAAACATCCATGTGTTGCTATTTACTTACATAGATAGATTAGAATTTACGCAATTATGTAGTTGATTGATTGTAAATTGTTAGTGTTTACATCCAGTTTCTGCGATACTTGAAAAGCCAGTTCGAACTGGGAGCTGTTCGCTCGGTGTCTACACGGCGTTATTTCAGAACCGCGCCAGCCGGATACGTACTGCAGGTGTCCGGATCGTAGCCCGCATCGGAGAGACCGGTCCCCAGTGCGAACACAGTCTCGCCGAGCATCGCCATCGAGGCCTGCCCCCCGTCGTCGCTGACATCGTCGATAACGCTGGCGATCCTCGGAGTCAGTAACTCTGCCTCTCGTGCGAACCCCCGTGAGGCGTAAATAAAACTCGAAAGCGTTGGTTCCTGTACGACCAACGAGAGTGCCTTCTCGCCAGCGCTGGTGAGTTGCTCGCCACGTTCTTCGAGCACCGATTCGGTCGACAGCTCGTCGTAATGGATATACTCTACACGGGCACGCGCGGGGATCGCGTCAAGCACGTTGTGGTGTGGTCCACCCGCTTCGAGCCTGATCGGGATGCCGCCTTTCGCCTGTGCGACAACGTCGCCCAGCCCAGTTCCCGCCTGCACCTCCGCGCCGTGTGCGATCGTGATTAACTCGTTCTCCGAGAGCCCCCGATCCAGCACGCGATTGGTTGCGATCGCCACCCCTAGTGCCAGGGCTCCCGAAACACCAAAGCCCGCCCCGAGCGGGAGATCGCTCTCCGCGTCGACGAGGACGTCCGCGTCCAGCGCATCGAGGACACGGTCGACCGACTCGACCTCGATGCTGGCGTTGTCGAGATACACCGCGCGCTCGTCGGCTGGCCGAACGGTGACGGTGACGCCGTCCGACAGTGCCAGACCGGCCCCCTGAGAGCCAGCCTTCGTCGGATCGTCGTCGTTCGATATCGTAAAGAACCCCGTGATGTGTCCGGGAACGAATACCGTCGCTTCGCCGGTCATCGCCAGTCCCTCCACGTCACGCGGTAACTCATGGCCGCCACCTTCTGTCCCGACGGTGATAAACGTACAGTTTCCCGGTGGGGCGTCGTTACCGAACCGAATCGAGCAACAATCGCTGTTCTACTCGTTTCACTTCCCGCTGTACGTCCCGAACCGCGTCGATATTTGCGCTGATCGAGGAGATGCCCTCGCTGACGAGGAACTCGACCATATCCGGTTTCGAAGCTGCCTGGCCACAGATACTCGTCTCGACATCGTGCTCACGACAGGTCTCGATCGTCGACCCGATCAGTTCGAGCACGGCAGGATGGAGTTCGTCGAACCTGTCTGCGACGGCTTCGTTGTTCCGGTCGACTGCGAGCGTGTACTGGGTCAGATCGTTCGTCCCGAACGAGACGAAATCGATCCCGGTCGCTGCCAGCTCCTCGACTCGCAGCGCGCTCGCTGGGGTTTCGATCATCACACCCCAGCTTCGTTTGTCCGGATCGATCCCGACCTCCGTCATGTGAGACCGGACGCGCCCCACGTCCTCTGCGTCGGTGACGAGTGGAAACATCAGCTCGATATTGTCGTAACCCATCTCGTATAGCCGATTGACCGCCTCGAGTTCGTGACGGAACACGTCCGGTCTGTCGAGACTCCGCCTGATCCCACGGTACCCGAGCATCGGGTTGTGCTCGCGTGGCTCGTCCGTACCGCCCTGTAGCTCACGAAACTCGTCAGTCGGCGCGTCGAGCGTCCGGACGCGGACGGCGCGGGGATAGAACGCGTCAGCAACCGTTCTGATACCGTCGATCAGTTCGTCGACGTACGCATCGGTTCCGTGGTCCGCGACGTAACGTTCGGGGGTCTTGTCGAGTGAGAGCACCATGTGTTCGATCCGCAAGAGGCCAACCCCGTCCGCCCCGAGTGTAGCCGCCCGCTCAGCCGCGTCCGGAATCGAGACGTTGACTTTCACCTCTGTCGCGGTCATCGGCTTGGTCGCCGATGGTTTCGCGTCCGTATCCGGTTCGGGCTCCGTACTGTTCGCGGACGCCCCGCTCCTGACAGCCCCTCGCTTGCCGTCGAGGGTGACCATCTGCCCGTCCTCGAGCTGGATCGTCGCATTCTGTGTCCCGACGACGGCCGGCACGCCCAACTCGCGGGAGATGATCGCCGCGTGGCTCGTCATCCCCCCCTCGTCGGTGATGATTCCCGCAGCCCGTTTCATCGCGGGGACCATGTCGGGTGTCGTCATTTCCGTCACGATCACGTCCCCCTCGCTAATCCTGTCAAGTTCGTCGAGCTTGTCGATGATCCGTACCGCCCCCGAGACCGTTCCCGGGCTTGCACCGAGTCCGTCGATGAGGATGTCCTCGTCAGCCGACGTTTCCGAAACTGCTCCGCTACCGTCCGTCGCACCACTCTCCCCCATGGCGGCATCGAGCGCGTCATCTATCGAGGTCGACATCCCCTCCGGCTGGTCGTCCGTGTCGATTGTCGTGAGCGGACGGGACTGAAGCAAGAACAGCTCGTCGTCGGCGATCGCCCATTCGACGTCCTGTGGGGTGCCGTAATGTGCTTCGACGCGCTCGCCGAGCGAAACCAGTTCCCGGAGTTCCGCGTCGGAGAGGACCCGTTGCTCGCGTCTGTCGTCGGGAACAGTTCTCTCGACCGTCTCACCAGTATCCGCATCCCTCACGTGCATGACCTTTTTATCTGCGACTGTGGCAGTGAGGACTTCCGCATCGGACCGGTCGATAACGTAGTTATCGGGGGACACCGCTCCCGAGACAACCGCCTCTCCCAGACCCCACGCTGCTTCGACGATCATACGACTATCGCCGGTCGAGGGATGGCTGGTAAACAACACACCACTTCGATCCGCGTCCACCATCCGCTGGACGACGACCGCGATGTTTACTGCGCTGTGATCGAACCCTTGCTTCTGGCGGTAGTAGATCGCCCGCTGTGTAAAAAGCGACGCCCAGCAGTCCCGAACCCGTTCGAGCAGTCCGTCCTCGCGAACGTTGAGAAACGTCTCCTGCTGGCCGGCGAAACTCGCCTCCGGAAGGTCCTCTGCAGTCGCGCTCGACCGAACAGCGACGAACGGTTCCGTCTGATCGTTGGCTGCCTCGATCGACCGGTACGCTTCGAGTATCTCGGTCCGTACCTCCGATGGGAACTCCGTTTCGACGATCAGCTCCTGTGCCCGACCGGCAGCCTCGGAGAGGGCCTCCGACTCCTCTACATCGACATCGAGGGCGGCAAACAGTTCCTCGTCGATGCCCGACTCCTCGATAAACGACCGATACGTCCCGGCGCTGACAACGAAGCCCTGTGGCACAGGCAACCCCGCGCTCGTCAACTCGCCAAGCGATGCCCCCTTGCCGCCGACCGTCTCCAGATCGTCTCCCCCAATCTCGTCCAGCCAGTATACTGGCATCTGTATGCGGAAGCATTACGAGCGAAGCCAAGTATTTATCGGAAGATCATTATACTCTCTCCCAGGTAGTTCTTCCAGCCAACGTTTATCAAACTCCGGAGATATGTATCAGGCGATGAAACTGACAGAAGCGCTACGATGGACGATTTACTACCGTGGAATCGCACTGTTCTCGTTCCTTCTCGGCATTGCTCTCGCTGGGGCCGGGATATGGTTCGGGTTCGTCGATCTCGTACTGAATCAGGTCCCCGGCCAGTCGGGCAGTGGGTCGATCGAGATGACGAACATCGTCCTTGGATCGCTGCTGATCCTGTTTGGCTTCGTTGTCTGGCAGATCGGCAAGACAGCGGCGTTCTACATGACGCTCACGGAGGCCACGGAGTCGGAGATGGCCGACCGCTTCGATACGCAGACAGTCAAAAGCGAGATCCTCGATGTCCTCGATGACCGTCTCGCCGATATCCACGACGACGTCGAGACGACCCGTCAGCAGGTCAATCGGCTCGGCATCGACGAGCACGCCGAGGCGCTGCCGACGGAGCTAGGTGAGGAGCCCGAGCCGGCCCGGACCGGACAGGACTCCGAGTCGGGCCAAGGAAGCGACCGGCCGACGCGGGACCAGCAGACGAAGGCGCCGACAGACGACCAGTAGCGAAACTCCCCGGGCTACACCTCGACGATCTCGTCGTCTTCGACTGCTGGCACCGTGAGCTCGCCTTCCAGCGCAGTGACTGCGTGACCGCCCACCCGAACCCCGTCATCGACCCGAACACGAACCGTTCCTGGCCGATCAAGAACGTGGCCCTGCTCGAACAGCATCTCCGCTGGTATCTCCCCGCCAAAGGCGTTCATCCGTTGCAGGTAGGCTCCGGCGGCTGCACTCGCCGTTCCAGTCACGGGATCTTCCGATATGCTGACCGGCGAGGCAAACGCCCGGGCGTGAAGCGTCGAATCGGGATCGAGCGCGTCGAACGTGAAGGCGTAGATTCCGCTCGCCCTTACCGCCGCACAGAGCTCCTCGATCGCGGCGTCGTCCGGCTCGGCCTGCAACAGGGCCTGCAGATATGTGACGGGGACGATCAGGAACGGTTCGCCGGTCGACGCGACGGCGGGCGACAGCTCGACGCCCGGTTCACTGAGCGCGATCTCGTCGATACCAAGCGCGTCCGCCAGGCGACCGTACTCGACCTCGACAGGCCGTACACTCGGTGTCTCCCCACCCATCCAGACGACCCCCTCTTCGGAGATGTCGATCTCGATGACGCCGACGTTCGTGGCGAGCGTATGGGTTCCTGCTTCGATCACGCCGGTTTCAGTCAGGTAGGCATGCGTCGCTACCGTCGCATGCCCGCAGAGATCGACCTCCGCTTGCGGAGTGAAGTACCGGATCTCCCGGTCTGCCTCGTCGCTCTCACGGACGAACGCCGTTTCACTGACCGACAGTTCACGGGCGATTGCCTGCATCTGTTCGTCCGTGAGGGCGTCTGCGCCGGTGACAACACCGGCGGCGTTCCCGGCCAGCGGCTCCTCGGTGAAGGCGTCGACCAGACTCACTGCGACCGTGCTCTCGTCGTTCATGCCAGCACACACGGGGACCAGTGCATTAGTGGTGACGACCGCGGGAACACCGATCGCACAGCCAGTACGGTAGACGGCGACCGGCCGCAAACCCAACCGCTTTAGACACTGCGACGTGACGTACCGAGTGATACCGATGTCCGACCTTCCGGACGACTTCAACTGCACGATCACCGACTGGGAGTACATCTACGGCCTCTGTCGAGAAGTGAGCGGCGACATCAAGACAGCCGAGTTCGAACCTGACGTCGTCGTCGCGCTGGCCCGCGGTGGCTGGTTCGCCGGGCGCTGTCTCTGTGACTTCCTCGGCCTCGACGATCTGGCCAGTCTGAAAATGGAACATTACGTCGGCACGGGGAAAAAAGCCGACGAGCCACAGGTCCGCTATCCGATGCCCGAGGGCAGTGTCGAGGGCAAGGACGTCCTGATCATCGACGATATCGCCGACACCGGCGGCTCGATCAAGCGCGCCGAGGAGTACGTCGAAGAGCGAAACCCCGGCGAGGTTCGAACGGCGACGCTCCAGCTCCTCGGGACCAGCGAGTTCCAGCCCGACTTCGTCGGTGAGCGTCTCGAAGAGTGGGCGTGGATCGTCTACCCCTGGAACTTCATCGAGGACATGATCGACCTGCTGACCGGCGTGATGGAGAAGGCCGATCAGGAGACGTTCGACGAGGAAGCGCTCCGTCACCATCTCGCCGCGTTCCACGACGTCCAGCGCATCGAGATGGAGATCGCACAGCCCGGTCGGATGGACGAGGTGCTCACGGAGATGGAACGCCGCGAAGAGATCGAGTACGCCGGAACTACCGACGCGGGCGAGGACTGCTGGCGTCTCGCCTGAGCCGCTCAGTCAGCGACCGCTTCTTCGCTCCCCGTCATCGCATTGGGATCTCGCACCCACAGGTCGCCGAACAGCTCGTCCTGTTCGAGGCGGACGTGGCCACGATTGGCCAGAAAGAGCAAGGAGAGATACGTCATCACGCGGCTTCCACCCGCACCCGAGATCTCGGCGTACAGTACCTCCGTGCGCCCCGCCTCGTACTGCTCGCGCAGAATACCGTGGACGTCATCGATCACCGCCTCGATATCCTCGCCGTGGGTGTTCCCGGTCACCTCGGCCTCGGTCGGCTCCTCGTCGGCGCGAAAGTCGTCACCCGAGTGATAGTCGAGCGTCTGCGTCCCGCGTTGGAACCCGCGCGGAGAGCCGCTGGTGTCGTACTCCCGGGATTCTTTCCACCACGAGTTCCGTTCGGCCTCGCGAAGCTCCCGGACCAGTTCGTCCAGCGTCTCGGGGTTTCCACGTGCACTTTTGCGGTCGAGTCGGCGCTCCATCTCGGCTTCTAACCCCGCAACCGGATCGGGCCCGTCGGGCTCGTCCGCGGGCGCTTCCTCGAAGGCCGTCTCCCACGGCTCCGGCTCCGGTTCCGACTCGTCGGGCCCGGCCAGCAGGCGGTCGCCTTTCATCCGTAACAGAACGCTCGCGTAAAACAGCGCCCGCCCAGAGGTCCGGAGATCGGCCTCGTCGAGCCGCTCGAGATACGCGTCGGTGACGTCGACGATATCGATGTCCCACGGATCGATCTCGCCGTCCTCCGCCATCCCGACGAGCAGTTCGACGGGTTCGACTGCATCCTCACCCGCGTCATCGCCCCGATCGCCGCCGGGAATCCCGTCGGTTAGTGGCGACTCGCCATCCCTCCCTGATTCGTGGCCAGCGATGTTCAGTGGGATGTCCCCTTCAGTCATCCGCACTCACCTCGGCGTCACCGTCGAGTTCCCCGAGCTGGATCCCCGTCACGGCACTCACGTTGTCATCCTGCATCGTGACGCCGATCGCGCGCTCGGACCGGTCGAGCATCGCCGAGCGATGGGAGACCACGATAAACTGCGCATCGCCAGCAAGTTCGTCGACCATCTCGCCGACGCGCTCGGCGTTTGCGGCGTCGAGGAAGGCATCGACCTCGTCGAGCGCGTAGAAAGGCGCGGGGTTGTAACGCTGAATCGCGAAGATGAAGGCGAGCGCAGTGAGTGATTTCTCGCCGCCGGACATCGAATCGAGGCGCTGAATTGGCTTGTCGGCGGGTTCGGCTTTCATCGTCATGCCGCCCTCGAAGGGGTCGGCCTCGTCTTCCAGATACAGGTTCCCGGTCCCGTTCGAGAGCCGCCCGAAGATCTCCTGGAACTCGGCGTCGATCGCCTCGAAGGCGTCCATGAACGTCGCTTTCTTCTGGGCCTCGTAGGAGTCGATTCGCGATTCGATTCCATCGCGCTCCTCGACGAGGGTCGCTTTCCCCTCGGTTAGCTCGTCGAGTTGCTCCTCGACGTCGTCGTACTCCTCGATCGCCAGCATATTGACGGGCTCGAGTTCCTCCATTTCGGCTTCGAGGCGTTCGACAATCTCGGTCACCTCGTCGTGATCGGGAATCTCCTCGGGGTCGTACTCGCCGACCGCGCTTTCGAGTTCGTCGATTTCCCACTCCAGACGCTCTGCAGTCTCGCGCTTCCCGGAGAGTTGGCTTTCGACGCGGCTCACGTCGTCGGCCCGCTCGTCGCGGGCGGATTTTGCCTCGCGAAGCTCCGATTTGAGCTCCTCGCGTTCGTCTTTGAGCTCGGCCAGTTCGTCTTCGAGATCGAGGACCTCCTGGCGCTTTGCTTCGAGCTCCGCCTCTTTGTCCTCGATCCGTTCTTCGTACTCCGCGATCTCTTCTTTGCACTCGGCTTTGCGGTTCTGCGCCGATTCGACGGTCTCCTGTAGCTCCTCGATGGCGTCTTCCGTATAGCCCTTTTCGAGCTGGTACTCGTTGAGATCGGCGTCGAGATCGTCCTGCTGGTCTTCGAGGTCGTCGATTTCGGCCTCGATCTCCTCGACTGTCGCCGTGAGTTCCGGGATCCGGGAGTCCGCAAGCTCTGCCTCCAGTTCGTCGATTTCGGCGTCGATATCGGCGAGCGTCGACTGTTTTCGATCGATCTCCTCGTCCAACTCGGTCATTCGCTCGTCGACATCCTCGCGCTCGCCGCGCAGTTCCTCGAGACGGTCCTCCTTGCGCTCGATCTCCTCGCGGATCCCCTCGATCTCCCCCTCGGTGGACTCGATTTTCGACTCGATCGACTGGACCTGTTCGGCCGCTTTCGTCTGCCGGTCCCGTGCATCGTCGAGGCGGTCCTCGACTGACTGGAGATCCTCCTTGAGCGCGGTGCGCTCGTCCTGTAACTCGTTTATCTCCTCTGCTACCCGTTCGAGCTGGCCCTTCCCGCTTTTCGAGAAGGAGTACCTCGAGCCACTCGTCGAGCCGCCAGTCATCGCGCCGCTTTTTTCGACCAGCTCGCCCGACAGTGTCACCATCCGGTAGTCGCCCATGTACTGGCGGGCCGTTTCGATGTCCTCGACGACGAGGGTGTCCCCGAGCACGTACGAGAAGATGCCCGCATACGCGGAATCGAAATCGACGAGATTGTACGCGAAGTCGACGACGCCCGGATCGGTGGGCTTCGAGGGGAGGCTCCGACTGTGCATCTCGGTCATCGGCAGGAACGTCGCCCGACCCGCGTTACGTGATTTCAGGTAGTCGATACAGTCCTGCCCGACGCCATCGTCGTCGACGACCACGTTTGCGAGTCTGCCGCCCGCAGCGGTTTCACAGGCTGTCGCGTACTCCTTGGCCACTCCGCCGAGCTGTCCGACAGTGCCGTGAACACCATCGAGATTGCCGTTGAGGATCGTCGAGACGGCCCGACCGTACGACGAGTCGCCGCTCTCGTCGGCGCGGGCCTCTAGCTCCGCGTACTCCTGCTGTTTGGCCTGAATCCTCTCGTCCAGCTCGGAGAGCTCCTCCTGGGTCGAGCGTTTCTCGCGGCGCAGGTCGTCGACGACCTCCTGGATGTTCTCACGGTTCGCGCTGGCCTTTCGTAGCTCGTCCTCAAGATCGCTGATCTCGGCTTCGAGCTCCGGAATCCGCTCTTCGGCGTCGTCGAGTTCCCGTTCGAGGTCGGCGATCTCGTTCGAGCGCCGCCGCGCCTCGTCCAGGAGTCGGTCCTTCTCGCGTTGCAGATCGTTGCGCTCCTCTTTGACCGACTCTCGGTCGTCCTTGCGCTCGGCAAGTTCCTCTTTCAGTTCGTCGAACTCGGTGTCGATGGCGTCGATCTCGGCTTCGACCTCGGCGAGCTCGGACTCTTTGGTCTGGATGTCAGCGGTGATCGATGATTTCCGCACCTTCGTCTCGCGGATCTCGGCTTCGAGGTCGTCGATCTCCTCCTGTTTCCGATCGATCTTGACGAAGGCCTCGCGCCGCCGGTTCTCCGCTTCCTCGCGTTGCTCCTCGGTCGCCTCGATCTTGTCCTCCAGCCGGGCGATATCGCCTTTGATCCCTTCGATCTCGCTTTTGATTTCGAGCTGTTCGTCCTCGCCTTTGCGCTGGATCTCCGCGTTCAAGTCCTCGAGATCCTCTTCGAGACGGACGACCCGCCCCTGTCGTTCGTCGAGTTCGCGTTCGAGCGCCTCGAGCTCAGCGTCAAGCTCGTCGATATCTTCCTCGACACCGGCCAGATCCGCGCGTTTGTCCTCCAGCTCGGCGGCCTTGAGATACCCCTCGTATTCTTCCTTTTCTTCTCGAAGGGACTGGTATTCGAGGGCGGTCTCTCGCTCGTCGCTCAACTGCTCCAGTCGAGCCTCCTTCTCGTCGATCCGAAGCTGTATCTCGTCGATCTGGTCCTCGACGGCCTCCAGTTCCTCGAACGCGTCCTCTTTTTTGGCATCGAACTCCGAGACGCCCGCGATCTGGTCGATGATCTCCCGGCGCTGGTGGGGCGTCATGTTGATGATCTCGGTTACGTCGCCCTGCATGACGACGTTGTACCCCTCCGGCGTGACCCCCGCCTGTGCGAGGAGGTCCTGAATGTCGGAGAGGTTGACCGAGCGCCCGTTCAGATAGTAATAGGAGTAGTAGTTGTCCTCGGTCTCCTTGACGCGGCGGCGGATCGTAATCTCCTCGATATCGCCGATGTCCTCCGATCCTGCTGCGTTGACGACCTGCCCCCGGTCGAGGGTGCCGTCGGCGTTATCCAGCACGACTTCGACGCTGGCTTCGTTCGGTCCGGTGGCGGCGTCGCCGTCCTCGTAACCCGGGTTGTAGATGAGGTCGGTCAGTTTCTGTGCGCGGATACCGCGAGCCCGGGCCAGCCCGAGCGCGAACAACACGGCGTCGATGATGTTGGATTTGCCGCTGCCGTTCGGCCCGCTCACGGTCGTAAAGTCCTGATAGAAGGGGATCCGCGTCTTCCGCCCGAAGCTCTTGAAGTTGTCAAGAACGATCTCTTTGATGTGCATGATGAGTGACGCGGACGTGACGGTCCGAGTCAGGCGACGATGATGTCGTCGCCCAGCCCGGAGTCGTCCGGTTCGTCCTCAGCGTTGTCCCCCTCGTCCTTATCCGCTTCGGCTGCGGCCTCCTGTACATCCTCGGGTGCGGCTTCGCCACTGGGCTCTGCGTGGTCGCCATCCGTATCCGGCGACCCCACTGTCGCGGCCGGCTCCGGATCGACCTCGTTTTCCAGCATTCGGACGCGCTCTTTGGTTTCGACGAGCTCCTCGGTGAGCCCGCGAATCGTCGACTCAAGTTCCGATACGGTCGCTTCGAGTTCCTCGACGCGGTCGTTCGACATACTAATGACACGTACGCTCTGTCCTCATAAATCCGCGTCAGACACTAGTAAGAAAGTTGAAACGATACGGCGGGTGTTACCAGCCGTCTGGGTTGTGTTTGGCCGAACCGTAGCCGATCATGATCCCGCCGGTGAACACGAACAGCACGATCCAGAGCGCGTGATCGAGTGTGACATCCTCGGCGAAGTACAGCACGAGCGAAAAGAAACCGATGCCGAACAACAGCAGGCCAAGCGACTGGAGCTGTGTCGGCGACAGGCCGAAAGGGATGTCGGACGGATTCGAGTCGGACATATCAGTAGGGACCCGTTGGCCCTGCAAATAGATTGTGGATCCTATCTTTCAACCGGGTTCTCAGGCGTTGTCAGTCGAGTGATCTGGGACACGCTGTCGAATCCGTCGTCGAAGCTGTATAGGTACTCAATCCCTTCTCGTTGCATCATTGCAACAATGATGGCGTCGGTTAGTGAGAGAGACTCGTAGCGTCGGAACAGCGAGCGGGCAGTGTCGAAATCGGACTTTGACGTCTGCCTGAGTGTGAATCCGCTGCTTTCGATTATAGCATCGAGGGTCTCCGTAGCGACATCGTGCCCGGCTCTGGCCTGGAGATAGTTGATAATCTCCTCAAGAACGTCGCTCAGAACGTACGCTGTCGGAACTTCCCCCTGGTCTATTGCGTTTGTAATCGCGTCTCCCCGCTCGTGGTTCTGGTCGCGGGAGAGACGGGCCGCAATGAGAACGTTTGCATCGACAACAACCGCAGCCATCAGTACTCTCCAGCAATGAGGTCGTGATCGTCTGCAGCATCAGTTGCCTCATCAATATCGACCGGGTCAAGCTCTGAAAACGCCCCATACTGTTGCTTGACGAGTGTAATCGAGAGATCGCCCTCGTTGTCAACATGCCAGCGGATTTTATCACCGGCTTCGACGCCAGCTTCCCGCCGTACCGCTGCTGGAACAGTAACGGAGTAGCTCTCGTTCACCGTCGTTTCGTCCTCAACCTCGTGGGACATATGCAGGAATTCGTACTGCACGCAGAAATAATTTGCTTCCAAATTTGCCAGCCTCAGGTACTGTCCCCACATACGTTCGAACGGTTCCGATCTGGGTCTTCTGGGACGAGAGTTTCCGTCGGCTTCTGTACCGATCCGCAGGCTCCCGCATCGCTGTCGTTAGCCTTTAGCGGTCGGCCCCCGAACCGACTGCCAATGAGCGCACAGGCGACCCAGCAGGACGCGGACCTCACCGTCGTGATCGGCCTGGAGGTCCACGTCCAGCTAGAAACCGAGACGAAGATCTTCTGTGGCTGTTCGACCGACGCCGACGAGGGCGAGCCGAACACGAACACCTGTCCCGTCTGTCTGGGACTGCCCGGCGCGTTGCCCGTGCTGAACGAGGGGGCCGTCGAGGCCGCCGTCAAGGTCGGGAAAGCGCTGGATTCGGAGATTCCCGAGGAAACCCGCTTTCACCGGAAGAACTACTTCTATCCCGATCTGCCGAAGAACTTCCAGATCACCCAGTACGACGAGCCGATCTGTCAGGGTGGCGAGCTGGAGGTCACCGTCGAGGGCGACCGCCGCGCGATCGGTATCGAGCGCGCCCACCTCGAAGAGGACCCCGGCAGCCTCCAGCACGTCGGCGGCTCGATCGACACGGCCGACTACACCCTGGTCAACTACAACCGCGCGGGCGTTCCGCTGCTCGAAATCGTCACGAAGCCGGACTTCCGGAGCCCCGACGAAGTGCGGGCGTTCCTCGCGAAGATGGAGGAGGTCCTAGAGTATCTCGGCGTCTTCGACAGCACGCGGGACGGCAGCCTGCGCGTCGACGCCAACATCTCGCTGATCGAGGCCGACGAGCGCGACGGCGAACTCAGCGACGAGGCGCTTGCTGCGGCCAACCGTACAGAGGTCAAGAACATCTCCAGTCACAAGGGTGCCGAGAAGGCGCTGGCCTACGAAGTGACCCGCCAGCGCAACGCGATCCAGCGCGGGCGTGGCGTCGAACAGGAGACCCGCCACTGGGACGAGTCCAAGGGGATCACCGTCTCGATGCGATCCAAAGAGGAGGAAAAGGACTACCGGTACTTCGAGGAGGCGGATCTGCCGCCGCTGCAGGTCGCCGACTGGAAAGAACGGATCGACATTCCCGAACTCCCCGCAGCGCGCCGCGAACGCTTCCGGGAGGAGTTCGGTCTCGGCGAGGAGGCAGCCAGCAAGCTCACCTCGACGAAACAGGTCGCTGACTTCTACGAGGATGTCGCCGAGGCGTTCGATCCGGACCTCGCCGCGACGTGGGTCGCGGACAACCTGCTCGGAGAACTCAACTACCGCGACATGGCGATTACGGACGTCGCCGATCGGCTCGACGAGTTCACCCGGCTGATCGAACTCGTCGACGACGACGAAATCACGGTCAAAAACGCCGAGGAGATCGTCCTCCGGGAGATGCTCGACGAGGGCGAGGAACCGGAGACTATCGTCGAACGCGAAGGCCTAGAAAAGACCGGCGACGACGCCGTCGCCTCGGCAGTCGCGGCTGCCATCGACGACAATCCCGATGCTGTGGCTGACTATCACGATGGCCAGGACGATGCACTGAACTTCCTCGTCGGGCAGGTGATGGCCGCGACGGGCGGCAGTGCGGACCCCGGAACGGTCAACCAGTTATTGCGAGAGGAGCTGGCGGAGTAGTACTGAGCGTCTGTACGTGGAGTCGCCGGGGCAGATCGCCACAGCGAGCGCTTCTCTGCGCACTCTGACATATCGCCGGAAGATAACGATGGTGAGGATTGAAGTTACTGGGAACCGCACCAGTACGTATGGATAAAGAGACGTTTCACGATCTGTCTGCGGACTCCGATATCGCACTCGACGGTAGTTCGCTCGCTGCAGATGGTCCGAAAGCTATCTTCGAGCCGGATGGCGATGGCTCGACAGCAGAAGCGATCATCTCGCTCGTTGCCGAAACTGACGGCCGAGACGAGCTCGAACTGCCGCCGCTGTACGATGCAGTCGATCCGGAAGCGCTCGACCGGCTCTGTGAGAGTACCGACGAGTCCGAGCTGCGCGTCTCGTTCAACTACGCTGGCTACACCGTCCTCGTCGAGGGGACCGGAATCGTCCATCTGCTCGACGAGAGCTAAGCGACAGTCGCCGTTATCCTCACGCAGTCTTGCGATTATCGACCCCGAAAGCTTTAGGAGCGGCGTGGCTCTACTCCTGACAATGACCGACATTCGCTGTCGGGGGTGGTTCGATTGGAACTGATCATTACCGAGAAGGACAATGCGGCACGTCGGATTGCCGATATTCTCAGCGGAGGCTCCGCCTCGTCGTCACGGCAGAATGGCGTCAACGTCTACGAGTGGGGTGGCAAGCGATGTATCGGCCTGTCGGGCCACGTCGTCGGGGTCGACTTTCCCGAGGAGTACAACGACTGGCGCGACGTCGAGCCCGTCGAGTTGATCGATGCTGACGTGGAAAAGCGGCCGACACAGGAGTCGATCGTCGCCTCCTTGCGCTCGCTGGCGCGACAGGCCGACCGCGTGACGATCGCCACTGACTACGACCGGGAGGGCGAGTTGATCGGCAAGGAGGCCTACGAGCTCGTCCGCGAGGTCAACGAGTCGGTCCCGATCGATCGGGTTCGGTTCTCCTCGATCACCGACAACGAGGTACAGAACGCCTTCGCCGATCCCGAGGAGCTCGATTTCGATCTCGCCGCGGCGGGGGAGGCCCGACAGGTCATCGACCTGATCTGGGGTGCGGCACTCACCCGCTTTCTCTCGCTATCGGCCCGCCAGCTCGGCCAGGACTTCATCTCCGTTGGACGCGTCCAGTCGCCGACGCTGAAGCTGATCGTCGACCGTGAACGCGAGATTCAGGCGTTCGATCCCGACACCTACTGGGAGATTTTCGCCGACCTCGCCAGGGACGGCTCCGCGTTCGAGGCACAGTACTACTACCGCGACGCCGAGGGCAACGAGGCCGAACGCGTCTGGGACGGATCCGTGGCCGACGCCATCTACGACCGGATCGCCGTCGACGACGGGCAGGTTACTGTCGACAGCGTCTCGCGTCGACAGCGTACCGACACGCCGCCTGCACCCTTCGACACGACGCAGTTCATCCGGGCGGCCGGGTCGCTGGGCTACTCCGCACAGCGAGCGATGAGCATCGCCGAGGATCTCTACACCGCGGGCTACACGACCTATCCGCGAACGGATAACACGGTCTATCCCGACGATCTCGATCCCGAGGACCTGCTCGATTCCTTCGTCGGCCACCACACCTTCGGCGAGGATGCCGAATCGCTGCTCGATCTCGACGGGCTCGACCCGACCGAAGGCGACGAGGAAACGACCGACCATCCGCCGATCCATCCGACCGACGAGCTCCCGAGAAAGAGCGACCTTTCCGAGGACGAGTGGGAGATCTACGAACTCATCGTCCGGCGGTTTTTCGCGACCCTCGCCGAGGACGCCACATGGGAGCACCTGAAAGTCGTCTCCGAGCTTGCCGGGGCGGTCGACGTCGAGCTCCCACACGAAACGGAGGCAGTGACGTTCAAGGCCAACGGCAAGCGGCTGCTCGAAGCGGGCTATCACGACGTCTATCCGTACTTCAGCACGAACGAGAACTACGTCCCGGACGTCGACGAGGGCGAGGAGCTATCGATCGTCGATAGCCGCATCGACGAGAAGGAAACCCAGCCCCCGAGACGCTACGGCCAGTCACGGCTGATTGAGACCATGCAGGAGCTGGGAATCGGGACGAAATCGACGCGTCACCACACTATCGAGAAACTCTACGACCGCGGCTACATCGAGAACGACCCGCCGCGGCCGACCCAGCTCGCCATGGCGGTCGTCGAAGCCGCCGAGGAGTACGCCGATCGCGTCATCAGCGAGGAGATGACGAGCGAGCTCGAAGCCGACATGACCGCGATCGCGGAGGGCGACGCCACGCTCGACGAGGTTACTGCGGAATCCCGCGAGATGCTCGACCGCGTCTTCGAGGAGCTTACCGACTCCCGCGAGGAGATCGGCGAACACCTCCAGGAGTCGCTGAAGGCCGACAAGCGACTCGGTCCCTGTCCCGAGTGTGGGGAGGACCTGCTCTTGCGCCGGAGCCGTGGGGGCTCCTCGTTCATCGGCTGTGACGGCTACCCGGACTGTGAGTACACGCTTCCACTGCCGAGTACGGGTAAACCCCTCATCCTGGAGGAGGTCTGTGAGGATCACGAGCTGAACCACGTCAAAATGCTCGCCGGACGCTCTACGTTCGTCCACGGCTGTCCGCAGTGCAAGGCCGACGAGGCGGGCGAGGGGCCGGTGATCGGTGCGTGTCCCGACTGTGGCGACGATCATGGCGGGGACCTGGTTATCAAACAGCTCCGCAACGGCTCCCGACTCGTCGGCTGTGACCGCTATCCCGACTGTGAGTACTCGTTGCCACTGCCCCGACGGGGCGAGATCGAGGTCACCGACGAGCGCTGTGACGAACACGATCTTCCGGAGCTGCTCGTTCACAACGATGACGATCCCTGGGAGCTTGGCTGTCCGATCTGTAACTACCGCGAGTATCAGGCCCGTGAAAGTGATTCGGGAACGGATCTGGAGGCGCTCGACGGACTCGGCGCGAAGACTGCAGAGAAGCTCGCTGCGGCGGGGATCGAGAGTATCGACGATCTGACCGGCGCGGAGGCCGACGACGTGGCAGGCGAAGTCGACGGCGTCAGTGCGGACCGCATCCGGAAATGGCAGGCGGAAGCCTGACGCGCCGACAGCAGTATTTTTAAACGCACGGACCCTTTCATCGGTAACAATGGCTTTTGAGGAGCTCCTCGAGGATCCCGTCATCCAGAAGTACTTGCACGAGCTCGTCGGTCCGAAGGGAATGCCAGTCGCGGCAGCACCGCCGGACGGCGAGGTAACCGACGAGGAACTGGCCGAGGAACTCGACATGGAACTCAACGACGTCCGCCGGGCGCTGTTTATTCTCTACGAGAATGACCTGGCGACGTATCGACGGCTCCGTGACGAGGATTCCGGCTGGCTGACTTACCTGTGGACCTTCGAGTACGAGAACATCCCCGAGAATCTCGAAGATGAGATGCACCGGCTGTACGAGGCGCTGGACGAGCGCCGGGAGTACGAACGCAACCACGAGTTCTATCTCTGTGAGGTCTGTTCGATCCGCTTCGAGTTCGGCGAGGCAATGGACTTTGGCTTCGAGTGTCCAGAGTGTGGCTCGCCCGTCGAGGCGATGGAAAACACGCATCTCGTCGACGCGATGGACCGACGCCTGGAGAGTCTGCGGGACGAACTCAACCTCGACAACGAGGTCGAGGCCTGATGGTCGTTCTCGCAACGAAGCTGTACATCGGCGGCGACGCGCGGGACCGGGCACTGGACTCGCTGCGCTCGCTCGTCAACAACGATATCGGCGACCTCGACGTCGAGTTCGATCTCGGGATCCGCCACGACGACTTCCCCTCGGTCACGATAGAGGGGCCGGACGCCGTGGCGGCCCGGAACGTCCTCACCGAGGAGTGGGGAGCGATCACCGACCAGTTCGAGTCCGGTGAGACCTACGTCGGCACGCTCGAAGGGTGGACCGACGACGGGTTCGTGCTCGACGCCGGACGCGAGGTCCTGGTCCCGGCGTCCGAACTCGATCTCGGCCGCGGCAGCCCCGACCAGATCGTCGAACGGTTCGGGCTCGTCCAGCACATGCCCATGCGCTTTGTCTACGATCCGGACGGCTCCCGCCTCGCCGACGCGGAGATCGACCGCCTCTACGAGTGGACCCGCGGCGACGGGCGGGTCAACGTCAACAGCGCGACCCGCGCCGAGGTCCGGGCGACAGTCAACCGCGCCGGGCACGCACAGGACATCATCACCGTCGAGCGGCTCGGCCTGCTCGAACAGAGCATCGTCTGTCCGGAATCGACCGATCCACCGGGGCTGATCGCCAGCATCGGCCAGTATCTGCCCGCAGAACTTCGTGCTGTCGTCCCCTGACCTGCCAACTCGTCTGCCCACATGAACACGCGTCTGATCGTCGCTACCGTGGCCGTCGCCGTCCTCGCCGTTACCGCCGGGTGTCTCGGCGGCGGCATCTCGGACGAACAGCTCGACGAGGAGGCCGAGTACGACTGGGACACCGAGGAAGACGTCGTGATCGACATCTACGAGCCCGGCGGCTTCATCAGCGACACCGAGTACAGGGCGGTCTACAACGTCACCGGTCAGGATCGGCTGACCCTGTACCAGCGCGGGATCACGACCGATAGCCCGGTCCAGATCCGCGCCGTGCAGTACCGCTCGGCCGACGGCGAATTCATCAACGGCTCCGATCTCGACGTCGACTACGGCGACGACAGCACTGTCGTCCATCTCCCTGACGACGAGGAGGGCCAGCTCGCCTTTACTGCCAACACCCAGTCCAAACAGCTGAGTCAACCGGCCTACGTCTCCGGTTCGTATCGGGTGATCCTACCCGAGGGCTACGCCGCCAGTGACTTCCTGATCGGGCACATCAGCCCACGGAGCGGCGAGACAACCGAAATCGACGGCCGAACCCACATCGTCTGGGATTCCGTCTCCTCCTCGATCTCCGTGCAGTTCTACCTCGAACGGAACCAGTACGTCTTCTGGGGAGCGGTCGCTGCGTTCTCGCTGGTCGCGCTCGGCGGCTACGTCTACTGGAAACGCCAGATCGAGGCGATTCAGGAGAAACGCGAGGAGATGGGCTTAAACGTCGAACAGCCCGACGAGTTCGACGACGACGAGCCGCCGCCGGGGATGGGATAGCGCGACCCGCCCACGGCCACCACGTCGGATACTGTTATTATCGTTCGTTAACAATACTGGTACATGACCAACGGGTACGATTACAGCGAGTACGACCAAGGGCGTGGTGTCAACTACTGGCAACTCGACCGGACGCTTCGGCGTGAACTGGCGCGCGTCTACGAGGACGACGAGTTCGAGTGGGCCGAGCGCCGACTCTCCGCCTTCGGCGCGGCGTCGGGTCACGTCATCGCGGATACCGCGGACTACGTCGACGACCATGGCCCGGAACTGCGCACCCACGACAGGTACGGCAGCCTGTGCAACCGCGTCGAGTACGTCACAGAGCAGTTCGAGAACGAGCGACTGGCATACGGATCGGGTGTCGTCGCCGACGTCTTCCGCGCTCCGCCGGGCCGCTCCGAGCCGATGCCGATGAGCCACAA
>LFFM01000659.1_pt1 | contig 24192 bp, 22 predicted proteins | sample 643131 | NCBI WGS metagenome assembly LFFM01 (sample SAMN03777445, study PRJNA286221) | soda lake metagenome | biome: soda lake; feature: Kulunda steppe; material: water; isolation source: sample Tc-Br brine of Tanatar trona crystallizer | place: Russia: Kulunda steppe | collected 2011-07
CCAGTCATCGTCGACCGGTATGCCGAAGTCAGTCCCGCGATTATCGTTGTCGGCGTGATCGGCGGCCTGTCGGCATTCGGCGTCATGGGGCTGTTTATTGGGCCGATTATCGTCGGCGCGCTCAAAGCCGCTATCGAGGTGTTTGACGAGCAGTACGACTCGCTCTGACTGGCGGCATCACTGTGCGGCAAGCAGCAACGGTGTTTCGCCGCAGACAGCTAGTCGATTTCTTCGCCCAACAGCTGTTTCGAGGCGTCTTCGGCATCGCGTTTACCAATCGCGCTGTTCGCTAACAAACGGCCGCCGATAGTGGCGGGACTGATCACTCGGTCGGCTCCGGCCCGGCGAAGCTTGGCGACGTTTTCGCGCTGGGTTGCGGCCGCGACGATCAGAAGGCTCGGATTGAGCTGTCTGGCGGTCAGAATTGCCAGCGCGTCCTGGGCGTCGTTGTTGGTCGCTGCGATAACGGCTCTGGCGTCGACGATACCCGCTCGCTGGAGCGGCTCTTCGTCGCTGGGATCAGCCGTCAACACCGGGATTTCTCGTTCTGAGAGTCGGCGCGCCTCAGATTCGTGTGTTGTGATGACCGCAAAGGCCGTCTCGGTACTGGTAAGATTTTCAATAATCGGTTCGGTCAGCTCCCCGTAGCCGAGGATGATGACGTGGTCGTCGAGGATGTTGAACTGGCTTTCTGTCATACGTCCGAGTGCTTTCGAGAGTTGGGCTTCGATGGCGGGCGTCAGCAAGACACCGAGTGCGACCGCAAAGGCGGCAACGTTCATCAGGAGCGACGAAATGGCAAACAGCTGGCCGAGCTCTGACTCCGGTGCGGCGTGAATATCGCCGTAGCCAACGGTGCTGGCGGTGACGATCGTATAATAAAACGAATCGGTCAGCGTGGAGATTCCTTCGAACTCATCGCGGAGGGCAAATGAACCGAACGTCCCGTAGGAGATGGCCCCCACGAGGGCGACACCAGCAGCGAGCTGTGTCGGCGACGGTGAAAACGTCCGATCGAACCGCTTTCGGTTGTAGATGAGCGCTGGGACCGAAATAAGTGAAACAGCAACAAGTGGTACTGAAAACGGCGAGACCTGCAACAGGCCTTGGATGGCGGTGATCGGCAGCAAGACCGCTGTCGCATACCAGCCGACCCGGAAGCGTTTTTTGAGTGTGTACGCACTTCCAAGCATCATAAAGCCCGTTAGCGTGCCGGTAAACCCGACCGCTCTCCGAACGGCATCGGGCACATACATCACCAGTGGGCTGTCGACACCGCCGGTCGAAATGTGAATCAGGCCGACGATGATCGATAGTATCGCAACCGCAAACGTCAGGACAATTGACGCCCGGACGGTCACCCACTCGTGTGTCCACTCCATCGCAGAGAGGTGCGTGAGCAGGCTATTAATATTCGTGGAATCACGCTGCGAGCCGAGAGACATTCCGGTCGCGAAAGACGAATCATTTAATCACTCGAACCGGTATGTCCATGCAATGACTGCCCTTCCATTCGAGATTCTTCTCGGCATCTATTTGGGCGTGCTGACAGGCATTATTCCCGCACTGATTGCGGGAACGCTCGGCTTTATTTTTAAGTACTTTACAAACGTCTCGATTCCGGGACTTGGTGTCGTCGTCCTCGCACTCGCGATTGCGGGCATTAACGGCGGGCTGATGGCGCTCAACGACGAGAACATCCACACCGCAGACAACGCGATCGCAATCTTGACCGCCATTATCGTCGTTCTCATGCTCGCGCTGTATGCGCACTCTCAAGGGGACAAACTCGGAGCCTCGGTGCCGAAGCGAATCAGTCTGAAATCACTGCGAAATCGGACGCTGAACACCGATGTTGTCGAACTGGTCGGCGGACGGAAACAGGTACGGATCACCCTTGTTGGGGAGGTTACTGACATCGAGGGCTATCCGTCGTTGACTCCGGACCTCCGGACCGAAATCAGCGGCGGCGAATGGACGTTTCCTGCGGATCTCCCGCTTGCGGAGTTAGAAACGCGCTTTGCCGACCGGCTGCAATCCGAGTTGGATCTAGCAGACGTGACTGTCTCGCTGGATGAATCTGCTCGCGCTCGGGTTGCTGCAGCCCCACCGATGGGAAGCACGTCGAAACGAGTCCCCGCGGGCAAGCGTGCGGTCTCGCTGTCGGCGTTAGTCCCGAGTGGTATGGCCCGCGGGGAGTTGGTTCGGCTCGTTTTGCCCGAAGAGACGATTACGGGAACGCTCATTGCGGCGACCTCCGGAGCCAAAAAGAAAGACGAACCCAAAGCCGACTCAAAACCGGATGTCGCAACCGACGGCGGCGAGTCGCCATCTAAAGGGTCAACTGCACCGACAGCGTCGGTGACGACTGGCGGTGAAGGACGGGTCACGGTCGTCGTCGACCGCGCGCAAGCACGGACGCTGCTTGCGGCAGGCGATCCGCAGGTCGTTGTCCTCTCACGCGGGACACGCCGTGAGTTCGAACTCGTCTCGTTGCTGCGGCGCTCGGGTGTTCGATTCAAAAAAGTCGCCGTCAAAGCGGGCGGGCCCCTCGATGGCCACACGATCGGCGAGGTCAGCGTTCGCGATACGTACAACATACTGATTTTGGCGGCCAAACACGAGCGGTGGCAGGTCGCTCCGCGGGGGTCCCAGCCGCTTTCTGCGGGCGACCAGCTCTATGTGATCGGAACCGCCGATTCGCTCGCAGCGTTCGTGGAGGTCGCCGCATGAGCGCAGACGGCGTCGGGTCACTGGCTACTGTACTCACGACGGCCGTACAGTCAGGAGTCACTTTCGAGGACCCCACAACGGCGGCGATCAATCTCGTCGTGTTTGCCCTTCTTTCGGCACTGGCCGCCGGTGCGCTGGCGGTTGCCTACCGGTGGTATTTCAGAGAAACCGTTCCGGAAGGCATCTCCATACTCGTCGGCGTGGCAGTCGTTGCCCTCTATATCAACACCGCCTCCCTCGGGGTCGCAGTCAGCGATGGAACGGTCGATCTCTTCCGACCGAATGTCGTATTTTTCAATGTTGTCGCACTCGGGATCGCGACGTTCGCCGCCCCGGTCGGCCGGCGGCTCGGCGATGCGGTGAGCACCGACCTCTTTTCGATCGCCGGTCTTCGACAGTTCGAAGGCGAAATGGGAACGGTTGTCCGGTCTGTCGGCCGCGTGACCAGCGTGACACTCCCCGAAACGATTGCCGATATGGAGAGCTACGATCCCGTGAGCGAAGAGACCAAAACCGAGCTCGCCGGCAAGACGCTACTGTTTCCACGGCGGCTGACGGTCGATCAGCTCCGTACCCGGCTCATCGAGCGGCTCAAAGAGGATTATTCGGTCGGCTACGTCGATCTCGACCTTACGGAGAAAGCCACCGTAGAGTACCTCGCGCTCGGCCTCCGCGCAGCGGGCGTTGGCGCGACACTCGCTCCGGGAACAGTGGCGGTCGCCGTCCGCGCGGACCCACCGAACAACGCCTCAGCAGGTGATATGGTGCAGGTCTGGCGGGGCGGCGAGACACCCGAACGAATCGCAGTCGGTGAGCTTCGTGGCGTCGCAGAATCTGTCGTGACCGTTGCAATCGACGAAGGAGATACCAAACTCGTCTCGCCGACAGCGCAGTACCGACTGCTTACGCTGCCCGCAGAGCCACGAGCCGACCGCGAGTTTGCGACACTACTACGAGGCGTCGATGAGACGATGGCAAGCGTTACTGTCGAGGCCGAAAGCGACCTTGTCGGGACGACGCCGCGAGCACTGACCGCAACCATCGTTGCGATCAAACCGTACGACGCAGCCATTACGGCACTGCCCGATCGCGATCGTGACTTTACCGCCGGCGAAACAGTCTATGCACTTGGTCGGCCCGATGTCCTCCGTCGGCTTGAAGAGCGGGCGACCGCCCAGCCGGTCGAGGAGATAGATCCGGAGACGCCGACCGAAACCAGCGGTGCTAATCCCGAGACGGCTGACAGCGTCGGCGGGACACCGTCGCCGACTGCCGAAACCGAACCAACGCGTTCGGAGCCCAAAACGGATCGGCAGTAAGGCGCTGACATCTCCGTTGTACGGCCGAAACTTCGGCTGTGCGGCCAGTTCACCGGACGTGGCTATCAGTGAGTCACACAGTCAGTGGACGTGTACAATGATTATGTTTATAGTATCACTCAGTTAGTATTATTTGTGGCTCGACGGTGGCCTTCAAGGAAAACAGTCTCAAAATCTGATAGACGGTACGCTGTTTGCTACTGGCCATCGCCACAGCGAATACGTGATCAATAATGTCACAAGAAACATATGTCGGCTCAATCGATCAGGGAACGACCGGAACGCGATTCATGGTGTTCGACCACGGCGGCAACGTGGTTTCAAGCGCGTATGAGAAACACGAACAGATCTATCCCGAACCCGGCTGGGTCGAACACGACGCGATGGAAATCTGGGAGAACACACAGACAGTAATCAATCAGGCGCTCGACAACGAGGATATCGATGCCGAGCAGTTGGAGGCGATTGGCGTCACCAACCAGCGGGAGACAACGATTCTCTGGGATGCCGAGTCGGGCGATCCGATCGCCAACGCGATTGTCTGGCAGGATCGCCGCACTACAGACCGGATCGAACAGCTCGAAGCAGATGGGAAAACCGATGAAGTCCGAGAAAAAACCGGCCTCGAACCCGACGCCTACTTTTCGGCGACGAAAGCCGAGTGGCTCCTCGACAACACCGACCCGATCAAACTCGCCCGAGCGCGACCACAGGACGTTCGGGACCGCGCCGAGGACGGTGATATCCTCTTCGGAACGATCGATACGTGGGTGATCTACAACCTCACGGGCAACCACATCACGGATGTCTCGAACGCCTCGCGAACGATGCTGTTCAACATCCACGAGATGGACTGGGACGAAACGCTCACAGAAGAGTTTAGCGTCCCGATGGCGACCCTTCCGGAGGTTCGGCCCTCCTCGGACGATGAAACCTATGGGTCGACCGACGCCGATGGGTTCCTCGGCGCAGAGGTCCCGGTCGCCGGCGCGCTCGGCGACCAGCAGGCGGCGCTCTTCGGACAGACCTGTTTCGACGAGGGTGACGCGAAAAACACCTACGGGACCGGCTCGTTCATGCTCATGAACACCGGCAACGAGGCAGTGACGAGCGATCACGGGCTCTTGACGACCGTTGGCTTTCAGCGCTCTGGCGAACCCGTCCAGTACGCGCTCGAAGGAGCGATCTTCATCACCGGTGCCGCCATCGAGTGGCTCGAAGACATGACGCTGATTGACAACGCGATGGAGTCAGAAAGCGTCGCTCGGAGCGTTGATTCGACCGATGGCGTCTACTTTGTCCCTGCATTCGCCGGCCTCGGTGCGCCGCACTGGGACCAGCGTGCACGTGGCACGATCGTCGGGATGACCCGCGGGACGCGCCGCGAACACATTGTTCGGGCAACCCTCGAAGCGATCGCCTATCAGACCCGCGACGTTGCCGAAGCAATGGTCGAGGATTCGGGTATCGAACTCGCGGACCTCCGGGTCGACGGCGGAGCGGTCAAAAACAACTTCCTCTGTCAGCTCCAGGCCGATATCGTCGGCACCAACATCGTCCGGCCGGTCGTTGACGAGACGACCGCACTCGGCTCGGCGTACGCCGCTGGGCTCGCTGTCGGCTACTGGGATACCGTCGACGAGCTTCGAGACAACTGGCAGATCGACCGCCGGTTCGACGTTGACGACGATGCCGACTACGAACCCGAGTACGGCCGGTGGAAGGAAGCCGTTGCTCGCTCGGAGGACTGGGCTCGCGACAGCGACGAATAGAAGCCGGCGTTCTGGGACGCTTTTTTATTCGCCAGTTGGGGTCTCGCGCTGGTCGAAGACCGACTGCCTAGGCGAAATTCTCAAGCACGCAGCGAGAGGACAAGGCGGTATGCACTGGAAGCTTTTCGCCGATCTCGCCGAAATCACCGGCGACCGCGAGCCAGCGGTCACGGTGACGGATTCCGACCCGACTGTCGGCGATGCGCTCGATGCGTTGCTCGATGCGTATCCAGCACTCGAATCCCGCGTACTCACCGAGGACGGGACGCTGAAAGACCATCTCACACTCCTCAAAAACGGAGACAACGTCCGCCACGAGGCCGGCCTGTCGACGCCTGCGGCCGAGGGCGACGAACTGGCACTGTTTCCGCCAGTGAGTGGTGGCTGAACTCCCGCTTCGTTGCTGTCACTCGTAAGTACCCAGCCGCCGTGGTCAGCTCAACGGTTGCCGACAGCCGGTCTCGTTTACTCATCAACGACAACGTTGACCACGGCCCCGAGCAGGACGACAAACGCTCCAAGATAGAGCCACGTAATAAACAGCAACAGCGCCCCAAGTATTCCATAGACCTGATAATCAGCGGCGTACGTCGTATAGATCGTAAAGCCTGCTCGAAGCAGTATCCATCCGATAGCGGCCAACAAGGTACCGGGGAGGACCGCCCACAGCGAAAGTCGTCCCGGTGGCAACAGGGCGTACAGTGGAAGCAGTGCCACGACGAGGGCGACAAACAACGTCACGTACTGCAGTGGGCCGACAAGCCAGCCGGCAATGGGGCCGTAGGCAACGACGAGATCAAAGCCAACCAGTATCGTTATCGCTGCGAGCAACGATCCAAAAACGATTGCGGTATCGAAAAGCTGTTTCGAGAGCGCGACTGTCGCAGACCGTTCATAGAGTTCGCCAAAGGCTTTCGAAAGCCCACGCGAGAGTTTGAGTGTCCCCCAGAGAAACCCCACAATCCCAACGATACCGGCTCCGGTACGGCCGCTTGCATCCGCGAGCGCATCAGCCAGAAGCTGTTGGCCTGTATTGGTGAGGAGGTGTTCGACCGATTGGAGGACCTGTTCTAAGATGAGTTCCAACCCGAGCGCCGTAGCGACCGCAAACGAGAGCAACAACATCGGCACAAGCGAGGCCAGTGCATAGTACGCAACACCGGCCGCGACGAACGTAACATCCCGTTGGTGGATGAGCCGGATTATTTGCTCGCCAAGCTGAACGGGTCTTGTTGCCGCGAGCCGGTCGACAAAGCGGGTTTCACCTCCCATTGGTATGTTCTTCGCGTGCCAGCCTCAAGGGCATTCGTTCGATACTGACTACCCGACTGTCTTGGAAAGCGACGAGTAATCAACCCATAGACTAAACCGTGACCGACGAAAACGCCAGTATATGTACGCGGTCGTCGGCTGCAATAGCTGTGGCATGCTGTGGCTCCTCTCGGATCCGAAATCTGCGAAAACCGCACAGTGCCCACGCTGTGGAAAAACCCACCAGACACGCAAACTCAAACGGTTTATTGAGACCGACGACCGCAACGCCGCCAGAGAGGCCCGATCGGCCCTGCTGGCGAAAAAACACGGCGATTCGGAAGCCTTCGCCGAGGTCGCCCACGTTTCGGAACTCGAACAGCAGGCCGAGACAGCCGGTATCGACGACGAAGCGTATCTCGAGGCGGTTGGACTTGATGCCGATGAGGTCGCTGCAGCCGGCCAGAAGAGTGGTGGCGGTCACTCGAAGCCTCGCGATGAAATCGTTCGGGAGGCCGTCGCTGCTGCGGGCGAAGAGGGCCGACCGACGAAAGCAGAAATCGTCGACTACGCCGAAACGCAGGGCGTTCCGCCCGAGAAAGCCAGCCAGCTTCTCGACAAACTCCGACAGCGCGGTGCGGTGTCCGAAAGCGGTGGCCGGTACCGACTCCTGTAATTCCGATTACCGTCCGAGCGACTCGTGGGCACTGGAGAGATGCCGTGAGCCGAGCGCGGCAAGCAGCGAGAGTTCACCCGCAAGCGAGCCGACGGCGATTGCTTCGGCCAGTGCGTCGGCGTTGGCTCCCGCCGGGTCGCCGCCGCCACGGACGCCGAGAATGTCGAGCGCTTCCGTTTGGGTTGGCAGCTTCGTTCCCCCGCCGACCGTCCCGATCTCGAGGCTTGCCAGCGAGACCGAAAAGTAGAGGTCGCCATCAGCGGTGACTTCGGCGGTCGTAATCGCGTTCGCACCCTCGACGACCTGCGCTTCATCCTGTCCGGTTGCCAGAAACATCGCCGCAACCGGGTTGGCAACGTGGGCATTGAAGCCGAGTGCACCGGCTTTCGCCGAGCCAATCAGGTTTTTGCGCGTATTGATCTCTGCGATTGCATCGGGTGTCGTATGCAGCGATGATTCGACAACCTCGCGCGGAATAATTACATCAGCCGTGACCGACCGGCCGCGGCCCTCGACAGCGTTGATCGCGGCTGGCTTTTTATCGGTACAGAGGTTGCCCGAGAGCGCGACGAGCGAGGCAGTGGTTTCGGTTTCGAGGAGATCGCAGGCGGCCTTGGTTGCAATCGTCACCATATTCATGCCCATCGCATCTTTCGTGTCGTATCGAAAGCGAAGATAGACGTTGTTGCCGACGACATACGGGGTCACGTCTTGGAGCTCACCGTGGTTGGTCGTCTCCTCGGCGGCCGTTTTCAGATCCTCACCGTGTTCGCGAACCCATTCAACGAGTGCGAGCGCTTCGGCAACGTCGGTAACCCGGAAGACGGGCGCGCGGGTCATCCCGCTTTTCGTGACCCGAGCGGTCGCCCCGCCAGCGCGGTTGATGACAGAACAGCCGCGGTTGACCGATGCGAGCAGTGCCCCTTCGGTCGTCGCCAACGGAAGATACCGTTCGTCGTCGAGTGCGCCGCCGTTGATATTCACGGGACCGACGACACCGAGTGGCACCTGTACGGTTCCGATCATGTTCTCGATATTCGGTTCGGCGGATTCGGCGGGAAAGCCATACGAGCCGATTGTCTCGCAGTCGGCTCCCGAAAATTGCTCGACGAGCTGTCGGCGTGCGGCCGCTGCCGTATCGGAATCAGCGTGTTCTTCGAGTTCGTGAAGCCGAAGCGCCCCGGCTTCGACCTGTGAGACGAGATCGTCGATAGCCGACTGGTCGGCGTCTGTGGTCATGCACAGAGGTGGTTGCGGCGGTTGCTAAGGGTTATCGGTCTGGGACAGACCGTCTCGCGTTTCAGCGGTGCCCGACAGTCGCCCGCAAAAACGTCAGCTGGTGGCCGATCATCGTCTCAAAATCCTCAGTAAGCAGACTCAGATGGTCGCCTGGCAGTTCAATATAAGTCGAGTCGGCAATCGCTTCGGCGGCAGCTTCGGGATCTTCGGAGGGAACAACACGGTCGTCTTTGGCACCGATAACGAGCGTTGGACACCGGATTTCATCGGCAGCCGCGACGGGCCGGTAGCGCGGCAGCGAGAGGAAGATTCGGGCGGGAATCCGGTTTTCCCAGGTCGATTCGCGGTCGACCAGATCGAGGACGGCCCGTCGCGCACCGGGAACCGTAATCACCCCGAAACCATCTGGCTCGTCGACGATTCGGACCGACTGGCCGAAGCCAACCCGGTGGCCGACCGTATCACGGATCCCGGCGACCGTCGATTTGAGCAGTCGCTTTGGCTGTTTAGCAAGCCGGAACAGGGTTGCACGGCCATCGACGAACGGACACGTCGAGATCACGCCTGCCACCCGGTAGTTTTCGGCGGCGACCGAGATGACGTGTCCTCCGGACAGCGAGTAGCCCCACAGCACGAGGCGGTTGCTATCGACGTCGTCGGTGGCTTCCATTGTCCGAATAGCCGCCTCGTAATCGGCAATCTGTTTCGCGGGGCTAACAAGGCCGCGAGGTTCGCCCTCGCTCTCACCGAGATGTCGGAAGTCGAAGTTGAAAACGGCGTAGCCGGCTGCCGCAAACCGTTCGGCGACGGCCGGCAGTCCAAACGATCGCCACATCCCGAGGCCATGAGCCATCACGACGACCGGCGGCCGTTCGGGTCGATCCGGGAGATAGAGCGTCCCGGTACAGCTGTCGCCGTCGCTGTCGAATTCGATGGATCGGGTCGAGTAGGCCTCGCGTGACGGCCGGCGAAGAGTCTGCTGGCTCCGGTTTTTCGGCTTTCGTCGGCCACTGACAGATTCGCTCATTGGGCCTCCACGCTATCGATAACACGGGTTGAAAAGGCCGTTTCGGTCAGTTCGTCGGCCAGTAGACTGTCGATCCACTCGGGGTCGAGTCGCCACGAGCCCATGACATCCTCGTCCGCACGGAGCACCGTCGCCTCGACAGCGCGGGCCGTCCAGTCGTCTTCGGCGGCCAACTCGATCAGCGCGTTGCAGGCGCGACCCATTTCTCGGTGATTGATCGAGTCACCCGGAAAGGCCGTGATATAGTCGAATTCGAGCCGGTCGTCGGTCTGTTCGAGCGTTTCGACGCTAATACCATAACTGCGGAGTTCGCCTTCGACCCCCGAGATCACGTCATGATCGAAATTGCCACTCATAGTACGTGTACAGCCGCCGGGGAGTTAAACCGTTACCCGGCTTGGAAGGCCATCGCCGTCCAGCAGAACAGTCGTGAGCCAGCCACCGCGGTGACCGGCACGGATTTGTGACCGACAGCCGAACAGGACAGTATGTCGCGTCGATTTGTGCTGGACCGATCCTCCCTGCCGCCGCGAGACGACCTTCCACGCTGGCTCGCGCCCGTTCCGAACGCCATCGAAGAGCTTGGACTCCGATTCGTCTGGCTTGTCGTCGCAATCAATCTCGCCGGCACGGCCTTTGGCTTCTGGTATTATTTCCCACAGCTGTCGCGGACGCCCGTCGAGATGTGGATTTTCGTGCCCGATAGCCCGATGGCAACGCTGTTTATCGCTGGCGCGTTCGCCCTCTGGGCAGTTGGCCGGCAGAACGACTATCTCACGGCACTCGCGTTTTTCGGCAACATCAAACTCGGGCTCTGGACACCATGGGTGCTCGTTGCCTTTGCCGATGGTTTTCTCGCTTTTACCCCACCTGCGATGTACGCGTTTTTGTTCGTCAGCCATCTGGCGATGGTCGTCCAAGCGCTTGTTTTACACCGCATTTCGGACTTTCCAGTCAAAGCGGTCGGCCTTGCGCTGGCGTGGTATACAGTCGATCTCACCGTCGATTACTTTATTCCGATCACGGGTGGGCCACACCACACGTCGATTCCGGTCGCCTACGAGACGCCGATAGTCGCCGGGGCGGATGCCTTTCAGCTCGCAGCGTGGGGTGCGGTCGTACTGACGCTCGCACCGCTCTACTGGGCGTTGGCAACGCGGGTTAAAAAATTGGAATAGCGGTCGGCCGAGGTCGACGCAGGCCGATAGTCGTCAGGACGGACAACGGCGCTTTGCCGTCCGGTTACGTCGGGACCGATGATGGTGTTGTACCGTCCGGTTACTCGTCGTGGTCGGCGTCGACAACGATGTCGAGGTCGAACGGTTCGTCGGCGGGAGCGTCCTCGGGGACGAGATAGCCGACTGCAAAGGCGCTGTAGACAACGCCGGCTTCGACTTCAACACCCTCGAATTCGGCTGCGACGTCGCCATCGTTGTCGTCTGTCGCTGGCCGGACTTCGATGGTGTAGGTGTCAGCAGGGACTTCGAAGCTCGCTTCCTCGCCAAATGCGAGATCCTCGATGAGGACGACCTCGCCGTCACCAGCGGTGACATCGACGTTTGGTGCGTCAGGCGATGCGTGGACGACGCGAACACGGGCGTCGTCGCCTGGGTCACTAAGGTCGTCAACGAAGGTTGCAACCTCGAAGGGCTGATTCTCGTCGGCCAGCTCGCCGAGTGCGGCAAGTGTGTAATCGTCGGCATCGACGGCAACCGTCTCGTCGAAGACGACTGTTTCGGCGTCGCCTGCAGCGGTAACTTCGATATCGTACTCCCCAGCAGGGAGTTCGAGATAGTCGCTGACCGTGCGGAACGGGACATCTTCGAGGACGGCATCGCCGTCGACATACACATCGACGTTCGGTGCATCCGGTGACAGGTGAGCCACACGCACTCCGGCCATCTCTTCCGGCTCCTCTTCATCTTCGGGCTCTTCGCTATCAACGTCCGGCTCTGGGTCCTCTGGCTCCTCCTCACCGTTGTCACCAGCACAGCCTGCAAGACCGCCAATAATCGCTACGCTTCCGGCAGTTTTCAGTACCGTACGTCGTTTGTGATCTGTCATATAATCCAATTGTAAGAAAGCGCGAGAAGTATATAAAGTATTTCCCAAATTCGACCATAATCTTGTGAGTATTGTTATCACGTGAATATCTGAGATTGCTGTAAATTCATGTTTGAGCGACTAACACGCGTTTTGTCTGGTTTTTGCTGCGGTAGGTTCATCTCACAAATATATTTTCTCCTATCTATACTAGAAAAAATACATGATTGATTTTATACCATAATTTTCGTTGTCACAATACACACGTTACTGAGTCACACAAATGGGGGTCAGTTTGTCGGTTCAGCACGCCGGCAGAGGCTGACGATATCATGGAGATCGTCGACAACGTGGGTTGGTGTCGGTGTTGGCTGATGGTGACGTCGGTGTGGCCGGCGAATAAACGCCGAGTCGATACCGGCGGCGGCCGCAGCCGCAATGTCGGAGTCGTTGTCGCCAACGTACAGCACCGAGTCGGCTGAAAACGACTCCAGTGCTTGGTGGAGATAGTAAGGTTCGGGTTTTCGCCGCCGCAGGCTCTCGATGGTCGGTGGCCGACCGAGCGCAACGGTAACCGAGCCGGCAAACCCGAAGTAGTCGACGAGAAAATCGACAGTCTGCTGTTGATTTGAGCTGACGATCCCTATCGGAACCGAGAGCGAATCAAGCGCGCTCACGTCTTCATAGGGCGTTTTTCGCCCGGCTCGGGCCTCCTGTTGTTGTTTTTCGCTCATAACTCGATCACGGGTTACCCAGAAGCTCTCGGGGTCGAGGCCGTAGGAATCACATACGTCTTGTACCTGTTGTGGAGTCACGCCAATGACCATTGATTCGACAGCTGCTGGGTCAGGCGAGTCGATGCCAACGGCCGAAAACGCCTGCCAGGCGGCCTCATGGAGGACCTCGTAGGCGGTCCGCGAGACCAACACGCCATCGTTGTCGAAACACACCGCATCATACATATCAGCACAGATGAGCCCACCGTGCAAAACCCTGTTCCACGAGGGGTTTTAGCGGCTGGCGGCCGTTCAGTGTGTATGAACGAACATGACGCCCACCCACGGCTCTGTGTGGTTGGGGCAGGGTTGGCGGGCGCAGGTGTTGCCTACGCGCTTCGGAACGAACCGATTTCGGTAACCGTTCTTGAAAAAAGTCGCGGCGTTGGCGGCCGGGCAGCAACTCGCCGACGGGATGGCTGCCGGTACGACCACGGAGCGAACTATATCAAAGACAGCGATGAGCGAACCCGAGGGCTGCTCGAATCACTCGGGACCGAGGGCTTTGCCGATATCGACCAGCCAGTGTGGACCTTTAGTGCCGACGGTGAGATCAGCGAAAGCGACCGTCTGGAGTCACACAAATGGACCTGGGAGGCCGGTATTACGCAGTTTGCCAAACGGCTGTTTTCGGAGACTACGGCCGAAGTAACCCACTCAGTCCGTGTCGATGGACTAAGTCGAAGTGATGGAACATGGACGCTCACCGATACCGACGCGACCGAACACGGTCCGTTTGAGCGTGTCGTCCTGACGCCGCCGGCCCCACAGACTGCCGGACTGCTGGAGGCAACCGAGGCCCCCGGTGCCGAGGGTCGCGTTCGGACTGCAACAGAAGCGGTAAGGGACGTTCCCTACCGGACGATCCGGTCGGTTATGTTGCACTATCCCTTCGAGATTGACCGCCCCTACTACGCGCTTGTCAATCCCGACCGCGAACACGAAATCGGGTGGCTGGCTCGCGAATCCTGCAAGCCGGGACACGTTCCCGCAGGCGAGAGCCTATTAGTCGTCCAGATGGCACCCGACTGGTCGACAGCCAATTACGACGTACCGCTCGAAACGGCCGCCCCAAAGGTTGCCACGATGGTCGCCGAGCTGCTCGACGACGACCGTCTCTGCGAGCCCGATTGGATTGACGATCAGGGCTGGCGGTATGCACTTCCCGATGCCGGGGTCGACGCTGGTGCAATCGACCCGCTTGCGGAGGATGGCCTTTTTGTCGCCGGCGACTGGGTAGTTGGCGAGGGACGGGCCCATGAGGCGTTCTGGAACGGAATCAATCTCGGCGAACAACTTGCTGACGGACTGTAGTCGACCGGCTGACTGCGGTGGTTACACGGGATAGTATACTGAGTCTGTATGTACGGTTCGTCGACACATATATATGTATGTTGTCCGATTGCTTTTCTATGCGAAATGGTAACACAGTGAATGTTGATCGGCGAACCTATCTCAAACTGACAGGGATGGCCGGTGGAACGGTGGCGCTTGCGGGCTGTACGGGCGGAGCCGACGACCCCGCAGACCTCGACGAAATAACGGTCACGTTGTCACAGTTTCCGGATACGATCGATCCACTTGACCACATTACCGGCGACTACTTCGATGTGCTCGACCACATCTATGAGCCGCTGTTCGATTTCGAACCCGGTGACGGTATTTTTCCACGCGTCGTCGAGGAAACCGAGATTATTGAAGGTGAGGGCATCACCGAACTAACGCTTCAGGAGGGTGTCGTCTTCCACAACGGCGATGAGATGACTGCCGAAGATGTCGCTTGGACGATCAACCGTACCGTCGACCCAACCATCGGCGTTCCGAGTCCGATCGGAACCTTCGGGCTCGGGTCTATTACCGGCGCAGAAGCCGTCGACGAGACAACCGTCGAGGTAAGCTATTCGGCTGCACCCGGCCTCGCCGAATTCGAGTTCGGTAACTACGCCCGCGCGATTCCGCGCGAGTGGGCGATTGAGAACCACTCGGCCGACCAGGAGGGCGAGGCCATCTCCGGGGCCGACCCCGAGGATTTCAACGGAACCGGCCCCTACGAGGTCGTCGAGTTCACCTCGGGTGAGGAAATCGTCCTCGAACGTTTTGACGACTATTGGGGCGAGCCAGCGCCGTTCGAACGTGTGACGTTCAACGCTGACGGCGAATCCAGCGGTCGGGCGGCCGCGCTCGAAACCGGCGAAACTGACGTGACAATCAACATCCTCCCCGAAGACGTGTCGACGATTCGGGACGCCGACGGCGTCGATGTCCGGAACGTCACGAGCTTCCGGACTGTGTTCTGTCCAATGAAAAATACGGTCGAACCATTCGACAGCCTGGAATTCCGTCAGGCGATGAACTACGCCGTCGACAACGAGGGAATCACCGACAGCATCCTCTCGGGGTTCGGTGAGCCTCGCGGCCAGCCGGTTTCGCCGGGGATCAACGGCTTCAACCCGGACATTGAGCCCTACCCACAGGACATTGAGCTGGCCGAAAGCCTCGTTGAGGAGAGCGGCTATGCGGGCGCAGAGATCGAACTGACTGCTCCACAGGGACGGTATCTCAACGATGCCGATATCGCTGAAACGGTCGCCGACCAGATCGACCAGCTAGACAACGTCAGCTGTGAGGCCAACATCGTCGATTTCGGTGTCGTCTCCGACGCCAACCAGGCGGGCGTCGATCCCGACGGGTTCGAAATCCCGTTCTATATGATCGGCTGGGGTGTCATCACCGGCGATACCGACTACGGCGTCCAGGGATTCTTTACCATCCCCGACAATCCGAACCGGACCTTCGATGACGAGGAACTCAGTGATGCGATCCTCGATAGTCAACAGATCATCGATCCTGAAGAGCGAACCGAGCAGCTTCAGGCAGTCAACCAGCTGGCCCACGAAAAAGCACCCTTCATCTACCTTCATACCCAGGAAAGTATCTATGGTGTCAACGACGCCATTCAGTGGACGCCACGCGAAGACGAGACGGTTTACCTCTGGGGGATGGAGACTTAGGGCCAACCCAGTCCGTAACCGGAGCCGTACCGACGCTTGACCGACCAGTGTCAGTAGCGAACACCAGTATCACATATGTCAATAGGCACGTTTCTGATCCGGCGGCTGTTCTTCGGGCTCTTTGTCGTTTGGGGCGTCATCACAATCATGTTCGGGCTCCGAGCAGTCTCACCCGGTGATCCGGCGACCCTGATGCTCGCAGAGGGGGCGAGTGACGATCTCATCCGCCGTGTCAGAGAGGCAGAAGGGCTCGACGAACCGATATACGTCCAGTATTTCGAGTACCTCTCGGGAATCGTTCGGGGTGACTTCGGCTTCTCGTGGCGCTCGAACAGAGAAGTCGAGGTGATGGTCATCGAGCGTATTCCAGCAACGCTCGAACTCGCGGTGGCCGCAACAGTTGTCGCACTCCTGATTGCGATCCCGTTGGGTGTGATTTCGGCGACCCGTCGGAACGAGCCTGCGGACTACGGGGCGACGCTGTTTTCGCTTCTCGGAATCAGTACTCCAAACTTCTGGCTTGGGCTCATGTTGATTCTCGTTTTGGGTGTCTGGATTGGGATTCTCCCGACTGGACGCCGGCCGGTCGGCTTCAGTGAGGCCATCCTGATACTGGTACAGACGGGTTCGATCGACGAATTGGGGACCTGGGTCCGCTATATCACTCTCCCAGCGATCACCCTTGGAACCTACTTTACCGCACTGATTACGCGGCTTACGCGTAGTGGGATGATTGACGAACTCGGAAAGCCGTACGTCACCGCAAGCCGAGCAAAGGGATTGCCGACCGTCCTGATCCGATACAAACACGTCCTCCGTAACACGATGATACCCATCGTCACCGTTGTCGGGCTTCAACTCGGAACGCTGATGGGCGGGGCGGTGATCACCGAAACCGTGTTCAACTGGCCTGGCTTGGGTCTCCGACTTATCGACGCGCTTGATGCTCGCGACTGGCCACTCATGCAGGGAATTATCGTCTTTATTGCAATCGCGTTTGTGGCGATCAACATTGTCGTCGACGGGCTCTACAGCTATCTCGATCCACGGGTGAGTGCCGAATGATTTCAGACCGTGTCAGAGACAACCTTGTCTCGGAGTTCTCCCAAAGCTTCCTCCCAAAGCTTGGTGCCGTTCTGTTAGTGGCACTCGTTCTCACAGCGATATTTGCACCGGTTTTAGCAACCCATGACCCAACACGGACTGGCTATTACAACGAGGACGGACAGGCCTATCCACCAATCGGCACTAGCTACGAAACAGAAATCTCCCAAGACGGCGAGTTTGTCGGGATTGAGGTCACATCGACAGCCGAACACGTCCTCGGAACGAACACTGTCGGTCAGGACGTCTACTCGCGAGCGCTCTACGGCGCACGGGTCTCGCTACTTGTCGGCGTTCTCGGTGTTCTGCTGGCGCTGGCAATCGGCGTTCCGTTTGGGCTTGTTTCTGGCTACTATGGTGGTCGGGTCGACAGCGGCATGATGCGAGTCGCCGACGTGATGCTCGCTTTCCCAGCGCTCGTTTTGGCGCTCGCACTCATCGGCGTGTTCGGCGAGTCGCCGGTATTGGTTCCGGACCCACTCGTCGTGGCCTTTTCAGCACAGGAACAGATTACGCTTCCAGTGCTCGAAACGGCGATTCCGTTACCAGGAATTCTCGTCGGCATTGATTTCCTCGAAGGAATGCCAACGGCGATTCCGATTCCCGGAACGGTCACGATTGTCGCCGCACTCGTTACCTGGGTCTGGTTCGCGCGCGTTGCTCGGGGTGAAGCGCTATCACTCCGTTCGGAGGCATACGTCAAAGCGGCCAAAAGCTTCGGGACGAGCAATCCACGAATCCTGCTCACCCATATCCTACCGAACAGTTTGACCCCGATTATCGTCCTGGCGACAATCCAGGTTGCAGTGATTATCCTGCTTGAGGCATCACTGGCCTATCTCGGTTTCTCCGGGACGACGCTCTCATGGGGCTACGAGATCGAACGCGGACAAAACGTACTCCGGCGACGGCCATGGATCGCCATGGTTCCGGGAATCGGGATTATGCTGGCGGTGGTCTCGGTGAACCTGCTGGGTGACTGGCTCCGCGATGCACTGGATCCGAACATTGACGGTAGCAAGCGAGGTGCCTGAGATGGGTGACGAAATCCTCCGTATCGAGGGACTCACAACGCAGTTTGATACGCGCGACGGGCAGGTACACGCCGTCACCGACCTCGATCTCTCGATCGACAGCGGCGAGATCGTCGGTATCGTCGGTGAAAGCGGCAGCGGCAAGAGCGTTACAGCGCTGTCGATTATGGACCTCGTCGAGCCACCAGGTGAGATAACGGCGGGATCGATTGGCTACCGCGATGCCGAACTCGCTGATGCGGTCGGCCAGGAGCATCCCGAAGCGGTTGACGGCGAGTTTGTCGATCTCCGTTCGGTTCCCGAGCCGGTTCGAAGCTCGCTTCGAGGAACCTCCTTTAGCATGATCTTCCAGGATCCAGAAAGCAGTTTCAACCCGAGTCTGACAGTTGGCGAGCAACTGGCCGAAGCTGTCGAGGTGCAGCGCCGTGCGAGTGCACGGCCGCGGTCGACCAGATCCCGAACCGGTGGCGACGACTACTCGTTCAGCAACATGCTCCTCTCGATGGCGCTGCCCTCGAAACGGTATCTCAGTGCAGCAAGCCGGGAGCGTGCGGTCGAACTCCTCGAGCAGGTCGGGATTCCGGATCCTGCACGACGAGCCGAGGAGTATCCCCACCAGTTCTCCGGTGGGATGCTCCAACGGGCGATGATTGCACAGGCGTTGGCCGGCAAGCCGGACGTGCTTGTCGCCGACGAGCCGACGACGGCGCTGGATGTGACGATCCAGGCACAAATCCTCAATCTCCTCTCGGAGATACAAGCAGAAACCGGAATGACAGTCCTGTTGATCACACACAATCTCGGCGTAATCGCACGGATGTGTGACCGTGTCGGGGTAATGTATGCCGGCGAGATCGTCGAACGAGGCACGCTTGTCGACGTCTTCGACAATCCGGCCCATCCCTACACCAAGGGCCTACTCGGAAGTATTCCGGATCTCGATACCGGTGGCGACGAGCGGCTCCAACCGATTGCTGGAAACGTCCCCAGCCTTCTCGCCGATGAGTTGCCAACGGGGTGTACCTTCGCCGAGCGGTGTCCAAAAGCGATGGAGGAGTGTCTTTCAGCACCACCCGCGTTCGAAGTTGGCGACTCGGCTGATCACTCAGCACGGTGTTACCTTGCCGACCGGGAGTACGACGAGCAGGCGGCGATCGCTCCAGACCAGTTCGAGGCCGATCAGGAATGACCGTATCCGAACACAACAGCCAGACAGAACGAATGACACGTAGTGACGAAGAGACGGCGGATCCACTGGTTTCAGTGCAGGAACTGACCAAACATTTTGGTCGGGAGACGAGCCGACTCAGCAGGCTGTTTGGGACCGAAGAGCCACCGGTCAAAGCGGTTGACGGGATCTCTTTCGATATCGAGAGCGGAGAGACACTCGGTCTGGTCGGCGAGTCGGGTTGTGGTAAATCGACAGCTGGCGAGACGATACTGCGGCTCCAAGAGCCGACTGCTGGCTCCGTTTTTTTCGACGGCCAGCCGGTGTTCGAGCTATCCGGTAACAAACTGACCGACTTCCGCCGGTCGGCCGCAATCGTCTTTCAGGATCCGTTTTCGAGTCTTGACCCGCGGCTATCGGTCGGACGGACGATCAGACAGCCACTTGACGTCCACGGGGTTGGGGATCCCGACGACCGGAACAGACGGGTTCGTGAGCTGTTAGAACGGGTTGGGCTCTCGGCCGAGCAGTTCGGCCGGTATCCACACGAGTTTTCGGGCGGCCAGCGCCAGCGTATCGGAATCGCCCGTGCACTCGCGCTCGACCCCGAATTTATCGTGCTCGACGAGCCGACCAGCGCGCTCGATGTCTCCGTTCAGGCACAGATTCTCAACCTCTTAGGAGATCTCCAGACAGAGTTCGGTCTCACCTATCTGCTTATCAGCCACGACCTTTCAGTAATCCGTCAAGTCTCCGATAGAGTTGCAGTGATGTATCTCGGTGAACTTGTCGAGATTGGTCCCTCCGAGCAGCTGTTTACCGATCCACAGCATCCGTACACCAAGGCGCTGTTAGAGAGCGTGCCGCGACCGACAAGCGACGAGGCCAGTCGGGAAGTTGAGATCATCTCTGGGGATGTCCCATCGCCACGGAATCCCCCAAGCGGCTGCCGGTTCCGAACGCGGTGTCCCGCGGTGATCGCACCTGACGGCCTTGATCTCAACCAGTCGGCCTACCGGGAGATACAGACCGTTCGTGATCGGATCGAACAACAGGCTTTCACACCGGACAATCCCGAGCAATCTCCAACGGAAGCTGCGGAGGCGTTCTACGACCGCGCGATTGAAACCGAACTGACCGAACCTCATCGGAGTCGAATCCAAGAGGCGCTGGCGGCCGCTGCCGCCGAAGAGTGGGACCGTGCGTCAGCGCTGTTGGCCGACCAGTATGCGAGTGTCTGTGAACGTGAGTCACCGGAACTTGGTACACAAAGACATGCTGGGGCCTGTCACCTGCTGACCGAAGAGTAGTGAGCCCCTGGACGCTGTTTTTACTGCCAACGACACAACGAGGTGCGTTTATTTGGGCTATATGAATTATCGATCAGTTTGATACCCACAGACAGAAAGGGTCCGCATTGAGGGCGAGCTTTTTATTCGTCCAACGGAAACAGTCAGTCGTGACGAACACAACCCTCCAGATCGATCCACATGTTCACTCGGAGGGCTCCTACGATGGGAGCGAACCGGTGGAGCTCATCTTGGAGCATGCAGCCGACATCGGGCTCGATGCCGTGGTCATCACCGACCATGATACGATCCACGAGTCGTTGCGGGCGGCTGAACTCGCCCCCGAGTACGGACTGCTCGGGATTCCAGGTGTTGAAGTGTCGACAGCCCACGGCCATCTGTTAGCGATCGGTGTCGAAGAAATGCCACCGCGACGAGCGCCCTACGAGGAGACTGTCGAATGGATTCGCGATCACGGTGGGATCGCCATTGTACCCCATCCGTTCCAGCGCACTCGCCACGGCGTCCGCAAAAAGCACATTCCAGACGTTGATGCAATTGAGGCATTCAATGCCTGGCTGTTTACCGGGTATAAGAATCGTCGAGCCCGCCGGTTCGCCGATGCGTTCGGCTATCCAACTGTTGCAGCCAGCGATGCACACACCCTCCCCTATGTTGGTCGGGCCTACACCGAAATTACGATCCAAGGAGTGGCTCGCGAAGAGGTCGCCTCCCAGGATGTCATTTCGGCGATTCGCGACGGATCGACCGCGGTCCAGGGCCGACGCGCCCCCGTTCCGATGGCCGCAAAACACTACGCGATCGGGGCGGGCCGAAAAAGCGGCTACTATGCTAAACTCGGGGCGATCCAGACGGCGTCGTATGCCAAGTGGGGCGCGCTCAAAGGCGGTTATCTAGCGAAAGATGGCGCAGTTCGAAGCGCCAAAGGGCTCTCGGGACTGCTCTCTGCGATCAGATAACGAACCGGTTCGAGACCCCTCAGCCGGTGACGGGCCATTCGAGAATTGAATTGAATTCTGCACGGAGTTTTGTTGTACTTACTGGCTTTGTGACGTAGCCATCTGCACCCGCACGGGCAGCCTCGCGCATTTTCGTCTTCTGCTTGACGCTTGTGACCATAACGACGACTGTCTCTGGGGCGAGCGACTTGATTTCGCCCAAGGCCTCAATCCCATCTACCTCCGGCATCATGATATCCATCGTCACGACGTCCGGCCGCTTTGTTTTGAACGTCTCTATCGCCTCACGGCCGTCAGCTGCGGTTCCAACGAGATTGAACCAGCCGTCGATTGTATTCGAGACAACCGTTCGTTGAAACGATGAGTCGTCGACAACGAGTGCCCGCAATGTCATGCTAACGCATGACTGGGGGCATATATAATGGTTACTCTCTGGCCAGATTTCTTGGCTCTCGAATACGGCCTTTCACGGACACGGTACTTTACGGAATGTCGATAGCGCGGTAGTTTGGCCGGTGAGCACGGTAGCGGTCGTTAGTACAGACGTACTGTAGCAGTATTATCTACGTTTACAAGGTATTTATGTACATATACTAATTTTTACAAATATATACTGGCTGATAGCTGTGCATTCAGGTTGCTTACGCCGATATAGCTAAATAATTCAGGCCGATACGACTGTCAGGGCACACTGACTGTGGATCACACTGATACCGAAGCACACGCCGGCCAACCAGTCAGGCAGTCACGACGCGGCGTCCTCCGAATGATGGGTGGTGCGGTGACCGCCCCGCTCGGAATTGGCGGCGCAGCCTACCGACTCGAACGCTCCTATACGGATGACGATGGCGACGGAATCCCCGATTCGCTCGAACGCTCTTCGACATTCAATGAGTCACTGGCCACACTATTCAGAACCGACCAGTTCGAGGGGCTTGATCCCACTCGGCGTGATCTACTCATTGACGTGCGGTATGTTGGTGAGGCGAGTGTCTCGGCCGAAACGAAAGCGACGATCAGACGGCTGTTTCGAACCAACGGTATCTACCTCCAGTGGCTTGAGTATCCACACCGCTATGAGAAATCGACATTTCTCGAACAGTACGGACACAATGCAAAGCGGATTCTCTGGTCGCCACGGAGTTTTTATCACCGCGAAATCGAAGAGTGGCTGCTGAACGTTGCGTTTCAGCTGATCGTTGTCCCGGGGATCGAACAGGGGCCACACCAGGGACGGCTCTACAGCCCATGGACGGATCTGCATGGGGGCCGCTCAGACGGCTATGTCAACGGGCTCAACACGGGCAACCGCGCCGTTGTTGCCGATCGCCAGACACCCGAGATCGAAACGCGACTCATTCTTCATGAAATTGCTCACTATGCGCTCTGTCACGACGCGGATCCAGCCAATACTGGTGTAATGGGAACGCGAAAAGAAACTGATCTCATGGCTCACGAATGGGACCTGCTCCGGACTGGACTGGGTGCAATCCGTGATACAACTGGTGTCGATGTGGCGTTTCGACGCTGTCTCTGGTGGGATCTTTTGGGTGGGCGGCCCTCAATCCCTTCAGCCGTTGCCGACAGTATTGGCTGTCGCGGCTGTGAGGCTAACCTGTCCGACTGAGTTCCCAGGTGGCTTTTAGGGCTGTTTGCCCGGCCGAACAACCCGTACTTCGTCGTCGGTAATCGATGTGACGTCCTCAGGGGAAACAGGGTAGGTATCCTCATCGATATCGCCCCAGTCTAAGGCGGCTTTTATTTTGTCGGTCAAACTTGGATGCGGGTCAACATAGAGCGTGTCGTCTTCGACCGCACTGACCATCCCAATTTCCTCATCGCCGGCGAATACGGGCTTGCCGATTTCGTCGTCGCTGACCGTCTCAACACCAGCATCGCCAGCGGGTGTCTCGGCGGTTTCAGCACTGGCGGCCGGTTCGCCCGATTCACCGGCTGTCAGTGGTTCGGCCTCGTCAGCGTCCATCAGTTCACCCTGCTCGTCAGCCGTCATCGGTGCGGCCTGTTCGTCGCTTGCGGCTGGTTCGCCCGTGGTCTCGCCAAACTCGCCGGTTTCGGTTGCGTCCATCTGCCGAACGCCCGGTCCGGTTGCGTCGTCGGACTGAGACAGGGCGGTTTGCGGAGCACTGGCCGCAAGCGGGCTCTCCGGGCTGATATCGAGTGGCTCATCAGTCATTGAGACTGCCTCGGTTGTGTCGGTATCGACAATATCGCGTTCGACAACGTCGCTACGGAGTGTGTCCGAATCAACGAGCCGGCGGTCGGTGATCTCACAGCTGAGTTCGTAGGAGTCGACCGTTTCGAGCTCGACGACACGTCGCTCGATAAACTGACTTCGAATAACATCGTCTTCGCCACGCTCGCTCACAATGGTTGGACTCGACTCGACCTCGGTGTCGGTGTCGACAATCTCACCTTCGATGAGGTCGCTTTCGAGAACCGTCTGTTCGACACCTTCGATATCGAGGACGTCGCTTTCGACGTGTGACTCTTCGACTCGATCCGCTTCGGTTACGTCGGTCTCGACGACGCGACTTTCGACCGTTTTGCGGTCAAAAATCTCGGTGGTTATCAGCGTGGTTTCCGTAACATCGAGTTCGACTGTATCACCCAACGCCTGTTCGTCTCGCTGATGCTGCTCGGATTGAGCCGACGCTGTACGCGATGATGTGTCGTGCGCGACAGCGTCGGACTGTCCGGTATCAACCCCTTCATCGTCATCAGTCAGTCGGTCGGAGGCCTCCTCGATCAG
>LFFM01000661.1_pt1 | contig 24116 bp, 21 predicted proteins | sample 643131 | NCBI WGS metagenome assembly LFFM01 (sample SAMN03777445, study PRJNA286221) | soda lake metagenome | biome: soda lake; feature: Kulunda steppe; material: water; isolation source: sample Tc-Br brine of Tanatar trona crystallizer | place: Russia: Kulunda steppe | collected 2011-07
ACGTCGAGGCGATTCTCGAAGAAGCTGGTATATCGATGGACAACGTCATTCGCGCCGGTGTCTTCATGACCGATATGGACTCTTTCGGCGAAATGAACGAAGTCTACAAAGAGTTCATGAGCGAGCCGTTCCCGGCACGCACTGCAGTCAAAGCCGAGATGGCCAACCCCGACATTCTTGTGGAAATCGACGTCGTCGCCGCTGTCGAATAGATACCCAGCCGCTCGGTTTTTCACCGAACGTACCGGCCACTCTCGCGTGAGCGTTTAGACCCTTGCCTAACCTGAGGGAAAACTATTTACTCTATTCTGCTATCTGTCAGAGTATGTCATGCAGAGCAGGACTCATAGGAGCCGGTCGTATCGGGCAAATCCACGCTGACATGTACCGCCGAGCAGAGGGCATCGAACTATCCACAGTCGCCGAGGTGGACCCAGATTTACTCAGCGAGCGCGCGGAGATGTGGGAAATCGACGACGAGCACCGGTACCGGGAGTACACAGCGATGCTCGACGAGGAGGACATCGATATTGTTTCGGTGGCGACACCCTCGGCGTTCCACTACGACCCAGTCGTCTACGCTGCGGAGTCGCCGGCTGACCCCGCTGTCATCTTCTGTGAAAAGCCGCTGGCGAACAGTCCCGAACGAGCCTTCGAGATGGCTGAACGGTGCGCCTCCGCGAACACTGAGCTGGTCGTCGACCACACACTCAGGTTCTCGGAAGCGTTCCGGACTCTCCGACAGTTGCTCCAGGAGGACCGGATTATCGGAGATGTCCAGTCCGTTCAGATTCACGCCAGCGGGACGTTGATGCGCCTCGGAACGCACTATGTCGACCTCCTATACTACCTCCTCGACGCCGAACCTGTCTCGGTTCGCGGAGGATATCTCGCCGAGCAACCTGACAATCCAGGAGACTACAACGACTGCAACGGTGCGGGGACGCTCGTCTTTGACGACGGAACAGTCGCAATGTTAGACGAGACGCGCTCCTCCCCGGTCGCCAACTCGATACAGTTGGTCGGGACAGACGGCATGATTCGTGGGCAGGGTTCGGATGCCTCGTCGATATACAGTAACTCCTTCGAGTGGCGGTACTGGACAGTCGAGAACCGCGAGCACGTCGAGACGGCACTACCCGAACCGCTGGAAGAGCAGTGGCAGCGTGACATGAGCGAGAACACGTCTGGGTTCACCGCGGACGCCGGGATGTACGGCGCACAGCGGATGTTTGACGAGGTTGCAGACCACCTGGCAGCGCTGGCCGATGGAGCTGAGACGAACCAATCACCCGGTCGGACCGGTGCACAGGTAGTGGAGACACTCGCGGCAATCTTTCTCTCTAGCGACACTCGAAGCCATGTTGACTTACCACTCTCCCAGAGGCTGCGGAGCGTCGAAATCACATCCGAGTAATCGAAGTAAGAGAACAAACTAAACACGCGGGGAACCGTCGGTGCAATCGAATTCGACCGGTCGCTCTATCCGACAGCAAACGGCGGTGTGAGACTGCTAACATACTCTTTGGCGGGCGAAATAGGACCGGCTGGTATCGGCGTCAACGCGATTCATCCCGGACCAAATGATACGATAATGACAGTTGGTGTCCCCGGCCAGGAACACTCTTCGCAGGAAGCCTAAGAAGAGACCCACCAGACGATTCCCCTTCGACGGTGGACAGAACCGGAAGACATCACGAATGCCTATGATCTCCCCGCGAGCGATCTTACCGGATTCATCACTGGCGATTCTGTGCTCGTCGACGGGGGTTCCTGTGTTATAATGTCTCGGGATGAGTAAATCAAAAGGCAGGGCCGGTGTAATTCCGCCATTCGGTCCTTCTCAGCTATTAAACACCATAGCCATCGAGTTGCGCAGGACGTTCCTCTCCTTCAGGATAATAAATCGAACCTCCGTCGATTACGAATCCCCTGTCCTCCAGAATCTCGATTGCTTCTTCGCGTCCCTGGTAGGTCTGTCCCCACTTCTTCTGGTCATCGTTATGCCAAAAATCAACTGCGGGCGGATACTGTCCGTGTCCTTCTTCGGCCAGTCCATCCCAAACCTCGTTGAGAATGGTTTGTTTGGGGATAACACATTCGACCGCTGCACGGACTTCGGGGAAGCTGAACGGCCCCGTCTCCGCATTCATTATGCTGACCCGGTTACCGGCTCCGAGCACTGGCCTGAATTCCAAATTGTCACTCTCTTCTGCAACGTCTGCAACGGTCGATGGCGTTGCACCACCGATGTCCCACACTAGGTCAATGTCACCGCCTTCGAGCCCGCTCAGCATCGCCTCGTCGTCTAGCACAACACGGAAAATGATACGGTCGACGTTAGCTGGTCGCCAGTGGTCCGGGTTTCTCTCGAGACGGATTTCGGAGCCGATATCCCAGGCGTCAAAGATCATGTGGCCGCTACCGATCATCCCATCATCCGCTTCGTGGGCTGCCCACTCGAAGGCCTCGTCATCGTCGATACGGTCGGGGATTTCTTCCCAGACGTGTTTCGGAAGTATCGGGACGCGGTTGAACACCTGCGTGAATATCGGGGCGAACGGTTCGTCCAATGCGAACCGGACCGTAGTGTCGTCGATCGCCTCGAACTCGTCGATATTCCGGATGTCCCCACCCATAAACGGCCCGTGTTCTGCTTGATACTCGTAGGCAAATCGTACGTCTTCTGCAGTGAGGGGTTCTCCATCATGGAACTCCACATCGTCACGAATCGTGAAAGTGAACTCTCTATCATCATCGGAAACCTCCCAGTCAGTTGCCAACCATTCCTGTGGAAGACCATCCGGTCCCATCCGTGTTAGATTGTCGAAACAATTTCTGACTGCACTCCGATTACCCGCACCCGAAACCAGCGGGTTGACGTTTGATGTCTCGGAAGTTAATGCGACGACTAAATCGGTGTCCTCAGTGAGTGGCTCGATTTCGTTGAAAGTCCAGATGTTTCGGATGCCGATTCCCGAGGTCTCAGTTATGTTATCCCACTTATCAGCATTCCAGACCTGCGGAAACGTCGGGAATACGACCGATCGTTCGGTACTGAATTCAATAGCATCTTCTAATGTGGCAAGTTCTTCTTGAATTTCATGAATGATGGCCTGCCGTTCATCCTCGTCGACAGTTCGTAGTGAGTCGGTAAATAGCTCTTCTGCGTCATCGTCGGAGTACGCGCTGATATTGAATCCACCACCTGTGTTGTTTTCTTGCCGTAGATTACCGACAAGCAAGTTGTGGGGGTCGACGCGCTCAGGTCGGAGCGTCTTCATGCTGTACCAGACGTCGAAGTCGTGTTCCCAAAACGCTAGATCTACGCTTCGGCCATGTCGTTGGGCGACGAACTCGAAATCGAACGGTAACTCGTCTTCGATGGCCTCGTAGGCTAATTGTGCTGTTCGGTTGTTGATACCGTCCTCTGCAGTTGGGCCCCACAACTCGGCAGAGTGTACCTCTGTGAGATCGTCGACATCTTCTGAACCGTCATCTCCGCCGAGTAGGTCTGTACAACCCGCAATGGATGCGATCCCAGCTACGATAGATCCCTGCAAAAATCGTCTTCTTGTTTTGTTTGACTGGTTTTCTGAAGACCGTAGCTCTTCCTCATCTAAGTAACCTTGCCTTGCCATAACGTTACGATATACTCTCCAATATAAATAATTTATGCCAAAAGTTGTATATTTGGAAGGATGTGATAGAACGCTTCTTACACACTGTGATTACGGTACTTCCCTGATCGTTTTTGCGTTCGCAACTGGTGATTGTGACGATGGAAGACACAGCGCAAACCACTGTGCTCGTGCGTGGACGCGGCCCCGGATGCAAGTACCCAAGATCGTAGTTCTTGGCTACGTCGTTGATATGCTCAACGCCGCTGGCGGTTTACGTCTCGTCTAACGCCGATTTCTTCAGCGAAACATTCTAGCTGAATTTCTCGACGCAGTCTTCAACCCCCGTAATCGGCATCATCCATCCTTGACGCTTTCCACTTCACGCTTCTACTTCAACGTGCAAAGCTGAGATCCTTATGCGTGTGATGAGCTAGCAAAACTGTTTTATATTACCCTACGTATATTGAGACGAAGATGTCGCTACGACGGTACACACTTAGGCGAATTTTCAGCTTGATAGTGACGTTCTTCGTCATCGCCACGATTCTGTTTTTTATGTTTCGGCAAGTGGCGTCACCAGTCGGGTTGCACATCGGAGAAGGAATGTCGCCAGAACAGATCGAGCAAATAGAGGAATCCTTCGGGATTCACGATCCACTGTACATACAGTACTTCCAGTATCTCGAGAATATCGTAACGGCCGATTTTGGTCAGAGCTTCTACTATGGTGGTGAGGTTAGTTCCATCGTCTTCACCAGACTTATCAACAGTCTGTACTTGACAATTCCGTCGATTCTGCTGGCATACTTCCTTGGTGTCCTCGGCGGCGTATACATCGGCTGGAAGCGGGGCGAAATTCAGGAGAGAGTCGGCCTCACGTCGGCGCTCCTGTTCCGTTCGACCCCGCGGTTCTGGCTTGGGTTGATTCTGCTGTTCTTCCTGGGTGGATGGTTGTTCCCACTCACCGGAATGTTACCAGCAGGAACGACGTTCGATAGTCGCTTGGAGCTGTTCTTGATGCCCGAGTTCTATCATCACCTGGTTCTGCCGATTCTCTCGATGACGTTCTATCTGATGGGGCTACCCCTGTTGCTGATGCGAACAAGTCTGTTCGAAGTGATGAACCAGGAGTTCATCGACATTGTCCGAGCGAAGGGCGCCAGCGAGTGGTCAGTCATGTATAAACACGGTGCACGAAACGCGCTCCTCCCCGTCACCACAGCCTTCGGCGTTGCAATCGGATTCTCGTTCGGCGGGAACGTGCTCGTCGAAACAGTGTTCTCCTATCCAGGCGTCGGCCGCCTCATGGTCGATGCGGTGTTCCAGGGTGACTACCCAATCGCCCAATACGCCTTCCTCATTATGGCCGCAGTGATTCTCCTGATGAATCTGCTCGTCGACATCGCCTACGCGTACCTCGACCCACGGGTGAGTCACGAATGAGTACTCAGTACCAGCAATTCCTGGAATCAGTACGACGCACCGTCGGAAACGTCGCTCAACGCCTCACTGACCCGTTCCTTAGACAGAAAATTCGAGGCATTCTCGCGACGATTCTTCAGAACAATATGGCCAAGGTCGGTATAGTGATACTGTTGGGGTTTGTCCTGATGGCACTATTCGCACCGTTCATCGCCCCGAATGACCCTCAAGAGCGGATGCTGACTGAGGATGGATCCTGGGACACCGGGGCAAGTCCGAGCCTCGAAGCCCCGATGGGGACAACCGCTGAGGGATACCCATTGTTCTCTCGACTCGTTTACGGGAGTAGAGTTGCGCTAGCGATTGGTCTACTTACCTCGGTGATGGTCGCTGGCGTTGGGACAGCGGTCGGTGTAACTGCCGGCTACTACGGCGGCCACATTGAGAACATCTTCATGCGTTTGGTCGACACGGCCTACGGACTGCCGTTCCTGCCCTTCGCTATCGTGCTGGTGATGGTGTTTGGAACCGGACCGTTGAGTATCGTTGTCGCCATCTCTGCCATCCTCTGGCGCGGGACGGCGCGCGTTGTTCGCTCGGAGGTCATCTCGATAAAGGAGCAACCGATGATAGATGCCGCGATTGCAAGCGGAGCGAGTGATAAGCGCATCCTCGTCCACCACATATTGCCGAAGGTGCTTCCGATTACAATGCTCTACTCGGTGTTCGCAATCGGGTGGGCCATTATGGCAGAGGCAGGGCTTTCCTTCCTCGGGTTCGGGAACCCCGACTTGGTGAGTTGGGGGTTCATCCTGAACAACGCTCACTCCCAGAGTGCACTCAGGCTGGGACTCTGGGAGTGGTTGTTCGCCCCCGGCATCTTCATCATCCTGCTCGTCATCTCAACTTACTTCATCGCACAGGGAATTGAAGAAGTGGTCAATCCGCAGTTACGGAGCGCAGAACGATGAAACTAGAAGTAAATAATCTATCGGTTGGATACAACACAAGCGAAGGAACAGTGAGGGCAGTCAACGAAGTGTCGTTCACCATCGAAGAAGGACAGCGTATGGGCCTTGTTGGGGAGAGTGGTTGTGGAAAGACGACGATTGCGAAGAGCATCATCGGACTTCTCCCCGAGAACGGCGAGGTGCTCGATGGCACTATCCGGATGGTGAGCGACGACATGGACCTGGACCTCGTCCAGGCGAGCATGCCCGAACTGCGTGACGTTCGGTGGGATGAACTCGCTCTCATCTCTCAGAGCGCGATGAATGGGCTCGACCCTGTGTATACAATTGGCGAGCAGATTAGGGAGGCAATTCAAATCCACGAGGATGTCTCGGATACGGAGGCAATCGATCGTGCTGGGGAACTCCTTGATCAGGTTGGCATTGACAAGGAACGAGTCGACTCGTACCCGCACCAACTGTCCGGTGGGATGCGCCAACGGGCCATGATCGCCATGTCGCTCGCTCTCGACCCGTCGATTATCTTAGCAGATGAGCCGACGACAGCACTTGACGTTATTACACAGGATCACATCTTGGCACAAATCGACCAGTTGAGTCGACAGTACGGGAACTCGCTGCTGATGATTACACACGACATCAGCGTCGTCGCCGAGACGTGCGACCGCGTCGGCGTGATGTACGCCGGCGAACTTGTCGAGGAAGGTCCAATCGAAGAGGTGTTCGTTGAACCGGAACATCCGTACACGCAGGGGTTATTAAACGCCTTCCCATCACTCGAAGAGCAATCCTCTGAACTCATCACGATTCGTGGGGAACCACCAGACTTAATCGACCCGGTGCCAGGCTGTCAGTTCTACGACCGGTGCCCCTACAGGCAAGAGGAGTGTCGAGAGGCGAACCCGCCGCTGACGGCACGGGGCGACGGTCAGCGGGCCCGGTGTTTCGTAACCGACGATGGAACCGACATACAGGAGCGCTACGACAACACTATACAGGAGACAAAGCTATGGCAGAGACTATAATAAGCGTCGAAGGGCTGAAGAAACACTATCCGGTCGAACAGGACCTGCTTAGTCAACTACTGGGGAACCAGCGACACGTCCATGCCGTCGATGGAATCGACTTCTCGATAGCTGAGGGTGAGATATTCGGTCTCGCGGGTGAGAGCGGCTGCGGAAAGACAACAACCGGCCGCTGTCTCGCCCGCCTTACCGATCCGACTGACGGGATCATACTGTTCGGCTCGAACCAAGAGGATATCACCCGTTTCTCGGGCGAGTCACTTCAGGAGTATCGTCGGAATGTACAGGTGGTGTTCCAGGACCCCTACGAGTCGATAAACGACCGGTTCCGGGTCAGTCAGTGGGTGAAAGAACCCCTCGTCATTCACGATATCGGCGACCGAAACACACGCCGTGAACGGGTCATCGAGACGCTCGAACAGTGCGGTCTAAAACCGGCCGAGGAGTTCCTTGACCAGTACCCCCACGAACTCAGCGGCGGGCAGCGCCAGCGCGTCGCACTCGCCAGAGCGATGGTCATCGACCCCCAGGTTATCGTCGCCGACGAGCCAACGTCCATGCTCGACGTCTCGGTCAGGGCTGGCGTTCTTAATGTCTTTAAACAGCTCGTCAAGGAGGAGAACGTCACTATCCTGTATATCTCTCACGACCTCTCCCTGCTCCGGTACATCTGCGACCGAATCGGCATCATGTATCAGGGCGAAATCATGGAAATCGGTGAAGCGGACCAGGTGTTGAAGCAGCCGAAACATCCGTACACGCAGTCGCTTATCTCCGCCGTACCAAGAGTCGACCCGAGAGAAGACCGTGACCGCGTCCGTATCCCACCCGATGTCGAAGAACATATCGGGGAAATTGATGGTTGTCCATTTAAGCAGCGCTGCCAGTACAGCTTCGGCCGCTGTGATGAGAGACTGGAGTTCTATTCGGCAGGGGGCGATCATAAGATGGCATGTCATCTTTATGCTCCCGACGTGAACCAACCAGAACCTACGGTTCAGCCCGACGATGATTAGTGAACGCCTGAGGCCATTGGTAGACTGGACAGGGGACTTACACCGGCACGTATCGGGTACGAAAGATGTTTGAAGCAGCGTTACTCGCAATAGGGGTACTCGGTATTGTCGTAATCGCTGCGAGCGGTGTCATTGTCGCGTACGTGCAGTATCGGCGCCATGTCGTATCGGAGCCGGCATATCTCAAACGCGAACGACTTCGCGCTTACAGCGAAATAATGGATGCAGCCATCACGGTGAATCGACTAGCGGTCGAGCTGATGGAGGAAGACCGGTTTCAGGTAGAATTTGAACGATACACGATGGAAAAGGAGTCTGAGTTCACGGAGCCAGTCGAAGACGTGACGGCGGCACTGCACCGACATTATCACGTTGTCGATCCTTACGTGAAAGACGCCGTCAACGACTACCTGAACTTTCTCTCACGATATCCCCGAGACGAGGTCCACGCCGGGGAGTTGCTGAGTCGAACTAGTCAGATTGTCATAACGATGCGGACTGATCTTGGGCTACCTGAGCTGTTTCCAAACGTGGAAGAGGACTCAGAGTCGGAGTCTGACATGAGTTCAGCTGACACCGACAGTACGGCAACGATACACCGCTGAATTGAAAATAGACTATCGAACACGTACACAGTTCTAAATACCAGTGGATTGAACAGCTGACCATGGCGGAAACGTACGACCTCGTCATCAGGAACGGATACGTTCAGGGATGGGAGGAGCGTGTTGATATCGCAGTCAACGACGGAACCATCGTAGAGGTGGGAGAGGCTGTCGATAAGAACGGGACGGAGGAGATAGACGCCGACGGCAACCTTGTTTCTCCAGGGTTCGTCGACACCCACAAGCACGTTGACCGTGCGCTCTCCGCGAGTGGTGAGCGGCGTCCGATAGCCAACGACGAGCCGAACGAATCCCCAGCGTACATCGGAGAACTGTTCGACAGATATTACGAGGAGACGCCACGGGACGTGCTCGTAGAACGAGTCGTCCGAAATATCGAGATGGCAGTCGCGTCCGGGACCACCCACATCCGTAGCCACATCGCTGTCGACCACTCAATCGGAACCGACCTCGTGGATATCGTCCTCGACGCGTACGATGAAACAGCCGACCTAATCGACCTGCAGCTCGTTCCCTACGCGGCGAACGGGCTGGAGGAGAGTGAGTCAGCAGTCCGGGAAGCAATCGAGGCGTGTCAAAATCAGCTCGGCATAGGAAACGTGCACCTCGGTGGCTCTATCGGCCTTCACGGAGGGTCAGATTCGGTACAAAATTACGACGCGACCCTGAAGCGCTGGTTCTCACTCGCGAGCGACCTGGACGTCGACCTCGACGTCCACGTTACGTCGCGGGGCGCGGCCGGGTACTACGCCCTCATGAGCCTCGTAGAGTACACTCGCGAGTTCGAGTACGAAGGACGGGTAACCGTCGTCCACGCGTGGGCCCTGGCACAGCTTCCGGACTGGTGGCTCGAACCGTTGCTCGAATCGTTCGCGGAGCTTAATATCGACGTTATCACCTGCTACAACAGTATCAGAGAGTCGATGCCCGTCGAGGATATCCTGGGAAGTGAGGTCACGCTCGCACATGGGACGGACAACGACCAGGACTTCGTCTACGCCAACGGAAACGCCGACCCGCTTGAGGCAGCGATGGTCATGTCCTACAAGCTCATCGAGGACTGGCACTTCGACGAACGTTACCGGTGGTCGGAGACGAACGCGGCGCTCAGTCTGTTCTGGCGGATGCTCACTCACGAGGGGGCGACAGCCCTCGACATCGAGTCCGAGTACGGTATCGAGGAAGCGTCGCCCGCCGACCTCGTCGTCTTCGACGAACCGTCGCCGGAGTGGGCGATACTCAGGCAGGCGAACAGGCGCGCGGTACTCAAGAACGGGCAAGTTGTCGCAAGAGACGGCGAAATACGTTAGTGCGAGCTGCGACGGGAGTCGGCAGCATCACAATCGACCTGGTAGAGTTACCCGGAGGTGTAGGTCATTCCACCGTCGACGACGAGCGATTCTGCGGTGACGTGCGAGGCGAGGTCACTGGCGAGATACACGACGGCGTTTGCCACATCGACGGGTTCGGCAGTTCGTCCGAGCGGAATTCGGTCCAGTTCAGCCTCTGTCGGCTCGCCAGACCCCTCTCTGAGATCTTCGCGCATCATCTCGGTCTCGACCGTTCCCGGATAAACAGCATTCACCCGGATACCTTTGGGACCGAGGTATCTCGCCATCGAGTACGTCGCCAGCCGGACGCCGCCTTTCGAGGCGCTGTACGTCGGTGAGTTCGCCGAGCCAACGAGACCGGCCGTTCCCGAGATGTTGATAATGCTCCCTTCCTGACGCGGGACCATCCGCTTCGCGGCGAGTTGACTCCCGAAGAAGACACCAGCGAGGTTGACGCCAATAACCCGGTCGAACTCCGCTTTCGTCGTTTCGAGGAACTCCTCGTCAGGTATGATGCCGGCGTTGTTGACCATCGTGGTCAGCGGTCCGAACTCCTCGGCACGGTCGAGAGCCCGGTCGATATCGTGGAGGTCCGTCACGTCACACTGTACGAACGCCGCTTCCGAGGTCGTTTCATCGCTAATCAGTTCGTGCGTCGGGGTTCCACCCTCTCGGGGCGTTTCTCGAACGTCTGCTACAACGACATCTGCCCCGTGTCGCGCGAGTTCCCTGGCAATCCCCCGCCCGTTTCCGCTTGCTGCACCGGTTACGACGGCGACGCCATCGGATAATAGTTCCGTCATTTCTAGCGAATCTCTGTACAGAGGAGATAAACATTCCGGTGAATTGGGTACTTGAAGTTCACTGGAGAATCGGCATCGTCGATACGTTCTGTTACCTGCCGAACGCATACAATTTTTATACTCTGCCTGCACATTTGTGTACGATGCCCGTAGATACAGTCATCGCCGGCGGGACAGTCGTGACTGCCGACGATATGTTCGAGGCCAGTATTGCAATCGATGGGGAGGAGATCGTCGCGGTCGGGTCCCGCGACACGCTTCCGGACGCGAAGGAGGAGGTCGACGCAACCGGGATGTACGTCATGCCCGGACTGATGGACGCACAGACCCACGTCCACGACCGCTCCTCAATCGACACACACGAGACGGCGGGGATGGCGGCTGCAGCCGGTGGAATCACCACCTACATGGACTTCTCGTGGATGTACGTCGACCACCAGCCACACAAGGAACCGCAGTCGCTGATGGAGGGGATTCGCGCGAAACAGGAGAAAGCTGAAGGCAAAGCCGTCGTCGACTACGCGCTTCACGGTGGAATCACGGACGACCAGGAAGGCGTCCTCGACGAACTCGAAGCGGCACACGAGGCTGGCGTCACATCCTTCAAAATGTTCACTGGCGGTACGTTCCCCGTTGGTTACGGCCTCATCAACCTCGTTATGGAACGTCTCGGCGAGCTCGGCGGCGTCGGTGTTTTCCACACCGAGGAGGCTGATGTCTGTGACCGCCTCCTCGAACGGCTGAAGGAAGAGGGGAAAGGCGACCCCAAGTACTTCGCTGAATCCCGTCCGGATTACGCCGAAGCGATGGCTGCAGATACAGTGCTACGCTCGGCGCAGGCACACGACGCCAAGTACTTCGGCATTCACACGACCTGTCGCGCTGCTGCGGAAGTCATCGAGAGCTACCGCGACGACGGCTCGCTCGTCCGGGGAGAGACCTGTACGCACTATCTCATCTACGATAAATCCGAGTTCGACCGCCGCGGCAACCTCGTCAAGATTGCGCCGCCGCTGCGCGAGGCAGACGATGTCGAGGCGATGTACGAACACCTCGACGACGGCACGCTCGATCTCATCTCGACCGACCACTGTTCGTACCCGCGTAAGAACAAGGAGGGAGTCGACAACTTCTGGGAATCCACTTCGGGTGCGAACCAGCTCCAGACCTCCGTGCCAGTGTTCTTCGACGAAGCTGTCAACAACCGCGGCTACTCGCCGTCGTACGTCGTCGAGAACATGAGCACGGCAATCGCCGACACGTACGGCATGCCGAACAAGGGAACGCTCGACCCCGGAACCGACGCCGACATCGTCGTGTTCGACCCCGAGGAGAGCTACGAGGTCGACCCCGCAGAGAACTTCTCGAAGGCCGACTTCAGCATCTACGAAGGGCGCGAGATTACCGGGCGCGTCAAGAAGACGTTCGTCCGCGGCGAGCAGGTGTACGACGACGGCGAGATAACTGTCGACGCCGGCTACGGGGACTTCGTCGCTCGTGAAGTGCCGAACTGGTCGAACAAATCCGAGAAGTAATCGCAAGAAAAGCGGAGTCAGCTTTTTTCCGCGTCCTACATCGGGACGATCATCCGGGTAGGTCTGTCCGCCGTAACGCTCCGTGTTAGCGCGTTACCGATGCCTCGACTGCCCCGACAGAGTCCACATCGGCTCGTACCTCGTCGCCCGGTTCGATAGGCGTCGCGCCGGGTGTTCCAGTCGAAAACAAATCGCCCGGCTGCAGCGTCATCACGTCCGAGTGGAACGCGACGAGTTCCCTCGGTGGGAACAGCATATTCGAAACTGTGTTTTCGGCTGCGACCTCACCGTTCACCTCCGTCTGGACAGTCAGGTCGGTAAGGTCGAACTCGTCCTCAGGGACCGTGATGCACGGTCCGGGAACGAGGAACGTATCGAAGCTCTTCGCCCGTGTGAGAAAACGAGGGTTGCGCTGGAGGATGTCCTCGGCCGTCATGTCGATAATCGGGAGGTAGCCTGCCACGACATCGTCGACCTCGCTCTCGTCGACACCGCGACACTCTCGACCCACGAGCACCCCGAGTTCGGCCTCGGCTGTCACCCGTTCCGTTTGCTCGAGTGGAGGGAGACGAATCGGTCCGTCAGGCCCGGTGATGGCCGTGTTCGGCTTCATGAAGCTCGCGGGCTCGTCGGGGCGCTGCTCGTCGAGGTCACCCGCGTGTTCGGCGTAGTTGAGACCGATACCCCAGAGCTTTCCGAACTCGACGAGTGGCGGACCAAAGGTCAGGTCCGTACGGTCGACTGGCTTGGCGGGCGCAGCGGCAGGGTCGCCAAGCGTCCCCGCTGCCGCGTGCGAAAGCGCGTTACGAACGCTGTCCAGATTCGGATGGACAGAGCCCAGGGGGACGAACCCCTCCTCGTCTCCGAGTAACGGTTGACCGTCTGCCGTGCGTGCGAGGTATTTCATGTCTCGTCACTCCAGTTAGTTGACCAGCCAGCCGCCCTCGGCGGCGACCTCGTGGCCGGTCACGTATCGGGAGTCTTCGCTTGCCAGGAACACGGCAACACGTCCGATATCCTCAGGAACGCCGTAGTACTCGACACACATCTGGTCGATGTACTTCTGTCGCTGCTCGGGGTCGTCGAGCACATCGGCCATCATCTCAGTGCGCACTGGCCCCGGCATGATGCCGTTGACGTTGACGCCTTCGCTCCCGAGTTCGGCGGCGAGCGACTTGGTGAGGTGAGAAATGCCCGCTTTCGAGATACAGTAGGCGGTGTTCGACCCGCTGGCTCGTTTCGACCCCTGTGAGGAGATGTTGATTATCCGTCCCTGGTCGGAGTCGACGAGGTGTGGAATCGCGTGTTTCGCACAGAGGAACGGGCCCGTAAGGTTGACCGCGAGTACCTTGTTCCAGAACTCCAGCGTCGTTTCACGCGCCTTGCCCTTCCCCGCGATACCGGCGTTGTTGACGAGGATATCGATGCCGCCGAACTGCTCGGCAGTCACGTCCATCAGCGAAGACACCTGGTCCTCGTCGGTCACGTCAGTCTCGACGAACTCGGCGCTTCGTCCCATCTCTACGACGAGTTCGACGGTGGTTCCACGTTCCTTCTCCTCGGGGAGTGTCGGTTCCTCGTCGAGGTCGGCAACGACGATGTCCGCTCCTTCACGCGCGAGTTCGATAGCGATACCCCGGCCGATACCGGCACCGCCGCCGGTAACGACGGCAGTCCTGTCTGTCAGGTCGATTCCCATGACCCTCCATGTGCGTGGTCGGAAAATAAAAGTTCGTATCCGGGTGCTCCCAAACGTGTCGGCTGTAAGCCGTCACCGTGGAAGCTACGGGCTTTATATCTAGCCGGAGAGTACCCAACCCTATGACGGCCGATACTGCCGAGTCGACACTGTCAGCTGAAGATGCATACGATATCGTCCTCGAGAAGAGCCAGCGGATACTCGACCTCGAAAAGGTCGATTTCCTTACCCGGTGGGATTCTGACGTGATGATGCCCGAGGGAGGCGCACCTGCACGGGCATCCCAGCGCTCCTCTATTGCGGCGGCACAGCACCGCTACCGAACCGACGACGACCTCGGTGAAGCGCTCAACGTGCTCGCTGACGCCGACCTCACGGACGACCAGGCCGCGATAGTCAGAGAGGTCCGTCGGGAGTACGACGTGGAGACGAGCGTACCTGAGGAAGTGAACGGAAAGATCTCGTCGGTCACCTCCGGTGCTCACGAGGACTGGAAGCAGGCGAAAGAGGCCAACAACTGGTCGATGTTCGCCCCAAAAATGGAGGAAGTCGTCGACGCCTGGGTCGAGTGGGCCGAGCACGTCGACCCGAGCGGAGACCCGTTCGAGACGCTCTGGACGAAGCGCTCGGGCTACCATGCCCAGCGATACATCTCGCTCGAAACTGTCGACCGCATCTTCGACGAGTTACGCGACGCGCTGGTTCCCCTCATCGAGGAGATTCACGAGAGCGAGGCCGACCTAGCCACGGATGCGTTCACCGCCCACGGGCCATACGACATCGACACTCAGCGCGAACTCTGTGAGGAGACCCTCGACCTCCTCGGACTCGACTGGAACCGAGCACGACTCGACACCGCTCCCCATCCGTTCTCCTACGGGACCCAACACGACGTGCGCATCACGACTCGGTTCTCGGAGGAGTCACCGATGACCGCGCTGCAGGGCGTGGTCCACGAGTTCGGCCACACGGCCTACACCCACGGGCTTCCGCAGGAACACTACGGTGACCCGATTGGCGAACCCCGCGGTCTCGGCGTTCACGAATCACAGTCCCGGTTCTTCGAGAACCACATCGCACGGTCGAAGCCGTTCTGGGAGTACTATATGCCGACGCTCCGCGAGTACTTTCCCCAGCTCGAAGACGTCTCACCACAGGAGACCTACGAGGCGGTCAGCCAGGTGTTCGAGGACAACTACATCCGCGTCGAAGCCGACGAACTCACCTACCACATGCACATCATCCTTCGGACCGAAATCGAGCAGGCGCTCGTCGCCGGCGACATCGGTATCGGAGAGGTCCCGGATGTCTGGGCCGATAAGATGGAGGAGTATCTCGGGATTCGACCGGAGTCAGACGCCCAGGGACCACTCCAGGACCCACACTGGGCTGGCCAGATTCCTGCATTTATTACCTACACCATCGGGAGCGTTCTCGCCGCCCAGCTCGACGCCGCGATGCGCAAGGACCTGAACGTGGACGAACTCGTCAGGGACGGCGAGTTCGACCCGATTCACGACTGGCTCGAACAGCGTGTTCAGCGACACGGACAGCGCTACCGGACCGACGAACTCGTCGAGCGAGCGACCGGCGAGCCGCTCACGGCGGAGTACTTCGTCGAGTACGCACAGGAGAAGTACGGCGACCTCTACGACCTCTAAATCGGTCAAAAATTTCCCGCTCAGTACGGCGACTGAGCAGCCTCATCGAGGCGCCCGAATGCGTCCGAAGAGAGGTCGAGGTCGGTCGCATCCAGATTCGCCTCCAGCTGGTCGACAGTCCGCGGTCCGACGACGGGTGCAGTCACTGCGGGGTGGTCGAACAGCCACGCGAGGGCTATCTGAACCGGCGACGCGTCGTACTCGTCTGCGACCTCGCGAACGACTTCGAGTACGTCGAAGTTCTCGTCGGTGAGATACATCTCTCGGAACCGTTCCTCATGTGCACCCCGAGAGTCCTCGGGTGGCGATTCGTTCCGACTGTACTTTCCGGTCAGGAACCCGCCAGCAAGCGGCGAGAACGGCATCAGCCCCATCTCGTAGTCTTCGACCATCGGCAGAAACTCGGGTTCGACCTGCCGGTCGACGAGGTTGAAGATTATCTGCGTGTTCGTAAACGGCTCCCAGCCTTCGCGCTTCGCGATTTCGTTCGCTTTGGCGACCTGCCACGCGTTCGGGTCGCGGTTCGACGCGCCGAGGTAGTGGACACGGCCGTCCTCGACGAAGCTGTTCAGCGTCCGCATGAACTCCCGCGCCGGTGTGTCGTCGTCCCAGCGGTGGATGTACAGGAGGTCGAGATAGTCGGTTTCGAGACGGTCGAGAATGTTGTCGAGCTGGATGCGGAGGTGTTTGCGGTTGAGCCCCTGGGCGTTCGGGTCGTTCTCTCGGGTGGGCCAGTAGATTTTCGACGCGATGACGAACTCGTCGCGGTTCCGGTCTTCGAGCCAGTCACCGACGTAGCTCTCGGCACTGCCGCCGCTGTAGACATCCGCCAGGTCGAGGAAATTTCCACCGGCCTCGTCGTAGCTGTCGAGGAGCGCGTGAGCCTCCTCGCGGGTAATCTCCTCTTCACCGCTTCCGCGTTCGCTCCCGAAGCGAGCGGTGCCGAGCGCGAGTTCGCTGACCTGTAGCCCCGTCTTCCCAAGTGTGACGGTATCGAGTTCCATACAGACTGGCTCTCCTGCCCGGATGAAAATTCCGTCGATACACCCCTCCACCGAGAGGCATCGGCGGTAGCTGACCAAATCATCACGTGTCCACTGGGTCCCGTATGACACCCACAGTTATGTACCGAGGGTGAGTCTTCCTACCCATGTCAGATGCAGGCAAAGCGGTCACCGTCGAGGGACCGGTCGACCCCGAAATACTCGGTATCACACTCCCCCACGAGCACCTGTTCTCCTCGTGGGCGGAGAAGTTCGACCCACCGGAGTCCGCATACGAGCGAAAGCTAGCACGGGAACCGATTTCACTGGACAACCTCTGGTACGTCCGGAGAAATCCGTCCAAGCACCGGGAGAACCTGCGCCTGGAATCGAGAGAAGACGCCGTCGAGGGAGTGATGCAGTTCCATCGGGCCGGTGGTGATACCATCATCGACGTTACACCCAAAGGAACCAGCGCGGACCCGGCGCGCGTTCGCGGCGTTGGTAGAGAGACGGGACTCAACTTCGTCCACGGCACTGCGTTCTACACCCGAGATGCCCATCCGGACAGGGTCGATACGAGCACTGTCGACGACCTCGCAACAGAGTTCGCCAGCGACGTTGCCGACGGAATCGACGACACGCGCGTCCGCGCTGGAATCATCGGCGAAATCGGTACGTCAGGGGATATTCACGAGCAGGAGGAGAAGGTCCTCCGGGCTGGCGCACGGGCGTCACTCGAGACCGGCGCACCGGTGAGCGTCCACCCTCCGTCGGACCGCGACCCCGAGTGGCCACCGTCACGTCGGGCGCTGCAGATCCTCGACATTCTCGAAGACGAGGGGCTCCCGCTGGACAGGGTCGTCATCTGTCACATGGACCAGTCGAAGTGGCTCGGCGGGTCGATGGAGTACCAGCGGGAGATTCTCGACCGCGGTGCGTTCGTCGAGTTCGACCTGTTCGGCCACGAAGGGTACTTCGCTGACGCACAGGACGCACAGCCGTCGGACGTCGACCGGGCGGGCTACGTCGCCGAACTCGTCGAAGACGGCTACACCGACCAGTTGTTGCTCTCCCAGGACATCTTCCTGAAGTATCTCCTCCGAAAGTACGGCGGTCACGGGTACGCTCACATCCTGACGAACGTCCTACCGATGTTCGAAGGGGCGGGCGTACCGGACCGTGCCGTCGAACAGATTCTGACCGAGAACCCCCAGCGGATGCTGACGTTCGCGGAACCCCAGTGAAAAGCAGAGCGAGCGGTTGCCTTCAGGTGTTCTGCTCGTAAATCTCTTCGAGCAGCAGCGCCATCTCCGCACAGAGGTTCTCGAAAATCTCCTCGCCTTTCTCGGCGCTGGCGAACTGCGGGTCGCCGACCGCGCCGTTCTCGGAGTACTCCTCTTCGAGGCGGTGAACCGAGAGGGGGCCGCCCTCGTACATGTCGTCGTAGGCGTGAGTGTAGGGCTCATCCAGATGGGTCCCGTCGACGAGGTCATCGCGGACTAGGTCGGGACGCAGGTGCATCATCAGCGACGTTTCCAGTTCGCCAGCGTGGTTCATGCCGCCGAGTTCGGAGTCGCGGATATCGTCGATGAAGCCAGCGGCGAGTCCGAAGTAGGTCATCGCCAACACTTCGATATCGGGGTGTTCGAGTCCGATTGCTTTGCTCGCACCGCCGATAGCGTTGTGGTTGCCACCGTGTCCGTTCAGGAACAACAAGGCGTCGAACCCGGACTCCAGGGCCGAGGCTGCCATCTCTTCATAAAACTCGACGAGTTTGCTGAAGGTTACGTCGATGCGCCCGGGGAAGTTCACGTGGTATGGGGAGTTGCCCGCCCAGAGTGCCGGCCCGACGATAATCGGGATGTCGTCCATGACGAGATTCGCGCCCTCGTGTGCCAGCGCATCCGCACAGATCGTGTCGGTGGACACTGGCAGGTGTGCACCGTGTTGCTCGATACTGCCGACGGGGAGGATGAGTATTGATCCGTCGTGGTCGGCAATCGCTTCGATTTCGGAGAACGTTTTCCCGGCCCATGCGGTCGGCTGGCTGCCGAAGCACTCGTACATACTATGGGCGACGAACGATTGGGTAATAACAGTATCCCTGTGGCCGTTGACAGTACCATTTTATGTCCCGTCGAAACACAGGTGGGTCATGGTCGACACCGTAACCACGGCGTCAGCAGTGACACTGGCGAAGCAAGTACGCTCCGGAGCCCTGTCTCCGGTCGATATCGTCGACGCGCATCTGGAGCGAATTAGTGAACGTGACGACGCCCTCGGTGCGTACACCACCGTGCTCGAAGAACAGGCGAGGTCGGTCGCTGCCGAGCAGGCCGAACGTATCGCTGACGGCTCTGACCCCGGTCCGCTCGCCGGGGTTCCCGTCGGTGTGAAAGATATCGTCGACGTGGAGAGCGTAGCTACAACCCAGGGGACATCGTTACTGGAAGACAACATCGCCGAGTCAGACGACCCAGCAGTAGCGAGGTTTCGGAACGAGGGGTCGATCGTCGTCGGGAAGACGAACACCCCGGCGTTCGCCCGAAGTGCAGTTACCGAGAGCGATATCGCTGGCTACTGCTCGACGCCCTTCGGAGAGGGATTCAACGCAGGAGGCTCTTCTGGCGGCTCTGCTGCCGCCGTGGCGGCTGGGCTGGCGACAATCGGCTACGGGACCGACGGTGGTGGGTCGATACGTATCCCTGCCTCGCTGTGTGGCGTTGTCGGCCACAAACCAACTTTCGGGCTCATCCCGTGGGTGAACCGGCCGGACGCGTTCGCTCACGCTCGCGGGAACCATGCCGGACCGCTGACGAGAACCGTCCCGGACGCCGCGCTCGCGCTGGATGTCGTTTCCGGGCCGGACCACGACGACCCGTTCTCTCACCCCGACGCGACCGATAGGCGGAACGGAAGCTACCTCGCGGCGACCGAAGAGGACCCACACGGTCTCGATATCGCATACAGCCCGGACCTGGACCTCTTTCCGGTCGCTGATGCCGTCGAAGAAGCTGTCGAAGATGCAGTTTCCACACTCGCGGACGCAACGTCTTCGACCATCCACCGTCCGGAAATTGACTTCGGGCTGACGCTCGAAGAGCTGGTCGAGCCCAAGTACCACAACTGGGGGCCGGTCCACACTGCCGTCCTGACAGAGCGTGTCTCCGAGGAGCACGGAATCGACCTCACTGAACATCCGGATGTTGTCGGCGAGTCGTTCGTGGACTCCGCGGCGGAAGGATACGAGATAGACGCGGTCTCGTACAAACGGGTAAACGACGTTCACTCGGAGATATACGACGTGATACAACGCATACTCACGGAGTACGACCTGCTCGTCACGCCGACGCTCTCGGTCTCCCGTGTCGAGAACGGGACCATCGGGCCGGATACCATCAACGGCGAGAACGTCGACCCGTCGACAGACTGGTTCCTGACGTTCCCGTTCAACTTCGGCGGGCCGCCAGCGCTCTCGGTCCCTGCCGGAACAGTCGACGGGTTCCCGGTGGGGCTACAGATCGTCGGACAGCGATTTACCGACGACCTCGTTCTCGCTGCGGGCGCTGCGCTCGAACGCGCCCAACCGTGGCACCATCTGTACGACGAGCTGTGAGAGCAGTGTGCGGGCAGTCAGCGACTCGCTAACCAGCCACCGTCGATTGGAATCGCCGTCCCGGTGATGTACCGCGCGGCGTCAGAGGCGAGAAACCGAGTGAGTTGTCCGACATCCTCGGGCTCTCCGAAGTACGGCAAGAGGACGTGTTCCTCGTATATTTCCCGGCGCTCGGGGTCGTCGAACGTTCCCTGTGACATACTGGTGTAGATAGGTCCGGGACAGAGCGCATTGACGGTCGTGCCGTCGGGGCCGAAGTCGACGGCCAGCTGGCGGGTCAGGTTGACCACGCCGCCTTTCGTCGCGCAGTAGCCCGCTCCCTGTGGTGTCCCCTCGAACGCCGCAGTCGAAGCCAGGTTGATGATGCGCCCCGCCTCGCTTTCGTCGAGGTGCGAAGCGGCGTGTTTCGTCGTGAGGTAGACGCTGGTGAGGTTGACATCCATAACCTGCTCCCAGTCTTCCCGGTCGAGCTCTGTGACCGAGCCGGGAACCGAGATACCAGCGTTGTTGACAAGGATATCGAGCCCACCGAACTGGTCGACTGTCTCGGCGACGGTGCTCTCGACCGAGGGCTCGTCTCCGACATCACACTCGCTGAAAACTGCGTTGCCGTCGAGGGATTCGATGACATCGACAGTGTTGCCCCGCTCCCGTTCGCTGTCGAGTTTCGGTTCCCGTCGCAGGTCGGCGACGGTGACGTTCGCGCCACCTCGCGCGAGTTCGATAGCGATGCCTCGACCGATACCGGCCGCCCCGCCTGTGACGAGCGCGGTTCTCCCAGTGAGGTCCATACCCCGCATCCGGGCGAAGGACAGGTATAGATTGGGGGTTCGACGACACTCCATGGGAACGATGTGCATAGATTTATCAGACCGCGCCAAGAGAACGACCATATGGCAGTGCAATCAGCCGAGCAGGCCTACCAGATAGTTCTGGAGCAGTCACAGCGCGTCATCGACCTCGAAAAGACGAACCAGCTCATGCGCTGGGATTCGGACGTGATGATGCCGCCGGGTGGCGTTCCCGCCCGGTCTAGCCAGCGAACGACGCTTTCCGCGGCACGACACAGGTATCTCACCGACGACGTACTGGGCGAAGCGCTCGACGTGCTCGAAGACGCTGACCTCGACGACCAGCAGGAGGCGATTGTCAGGGAAGTCCGACGAGAGTACACGACGGCGAATCGGATACCGGACGAACTCAACGACGAAATCAGTCAGGTCAACTCCGAGGCACACGAGGCGTGGAAGGAAGCCCGCGAAGACGACGACTGGTCGAAGTTCGGCCCGCTCGTCGCCGAACACTTCGAGACCAAAAAAGAGTGGGCGAACCACGTCGACCCCGACGGCGACCCCTACGAAGTGGTCTGGAGCCAGCGAACCGGCTATCTCGGCCAGCCACACATCTCGCTCGAAACGGTCGACCGCATCTTCGACACCCTCCGGGAGGAACTCGTCCCGCTCATCGAGGAGATACACGAGAGCGACGCCGACATCGCTACCGATGCCCTGTCGAGCGAAGACGGCGGGTTCGACACCGCAACCCAGAAAGAGCTGAACCGAGCGGCGCTCGACGCGATGGGGCTCGACTGGGACCGCACGCGCTTCGATGTCGCACCCCATCCCTTCTCGTTCGGGAACCCACACGACGTTCGGATGACGACGCGATACGACGAGACGGACATCACAGAAGCCCTCACAGGAACGCTCCACGAGTTCGGCCACACCGCTTACGCTCACGGGCTTCCGAAAGACCAGTACGGGACGCCGCTCGGGGAGCCCCGAGGAATCGGGATTCACGAGTCGCAGTCTCGCTTCTTCGAGAACCACGTCGGCCGTACTGAGGAGTTCTGGGAGTACTTCATGCCGACAGTCCGCGAGCACTTCCCGCAGCTGGAAGACGTGACTGCCCGTGAGGCGTACGAGGCGGTCAACCAGGTGTTTGAGGACAACTTCATCCGGGTCGAGGCCGACGAGCTGACCTACCACATGCACATCATCCTCCGGACCGAAATCGAGCGGGACCTGTTCCACAACCGCATCGACGCCGACGAGATTCCGCAGCTGTGGAACGACAAGATGGAGGAGTATCTCGGCATCCGGCCGTCAACGGACAACGAGGGCTGTCTACAGGACCCCCACTGGTCCCGGAGTCTTCCTGGCTTCATCGGCTACACAATCGGGAGCATCCTCGCTGCCCAGCTCGACGCCACGATGTGTGAGGAACTAGACGAGAACGTCGACGAGCTCATCCGGTCCAACGAACTCGGCCCGATTCGCGCGTGGCTCACCGAGAACGTCCACTCACACGGTCAGTTCTACCGAGCGGACGACCTGATTCGGGAGGCGACCGGCGAACCGCTCACTGCCGACTACTTCGTCGAGTACGCTCACGAGAAGTACGGCGACCTCTACGACCTCTAGCGAGAGCGAGTAGCGGACAGTTTCAGGTACGAACGGCTGTTACCGAGGAACAGCCTTTTAATAGTGAAATCCAACAAGAGGGTGTGAAAACACTCCTCGTCCTAGGCGGAACACGCTTCATCGGGAGAGCGACTGTCGAAGAGTTTCTGGAGAATGGCTACACCGTGTCGACGTTCACGCGGGGCAATCGCCCTGACCCATTCGAGGATAGAAACAATGTTTCACACCTGAATGGGGACCGTAAGGACCGAGAGAGACTTCGAGAAGTTGCCAGGGAGGTCGAGCCCGATATCGTCGTCGACTGTATCGCCTACCACCCCCAGGATGTGAGGACTGCGACCGACATCTTCAATAATGTCGATGCGTACGTTTACGTGTCTTCGAGTGGCGTGTACTCAGACGATGCGAATCCCAAACGAGAGTCGACGACTCGAATTCGCCCGTGTACGTCCGAGCAAGCGACCGACGATACGCAGGAGACGTACGCAAACCGAAAAGCAGAGGGGGACCGCGAGGTCGCTCGCGCCGCTGAGTCGGGTGTCAACGCATTTAGCGTTCGTCCGTGTCTGGTGTACGGACCGCATGATTACACGCAACGCCTGAACTACTGGATCGATAGAATCGATTCTTACGATAGGGTCGTCATTCCCGGAGATGGACAGCATCTCTTCCACAGGGTGTACGTCCGTGACCTTGCACGGGCGTTCAGGATTGTGGCACAACGAGGTGAGCCAGGCGAAGCGTACAACGCTGCCGATAGAGAGTTGCTGGACCTCGAAGGCCTACTTTCCGAAATCGCAGCGGCACTGAACCGCGAGGTGGAGTTCGTCCACGCCAACCCACGTGATCTCGCGGCTGGCGGGCTCTCTGTCGACGATTTCGTCTGCTATCGTGACTACGTCCACGTTCTCTCGACGGAGAAGCTTGCGGCACTCGGATGGGAGTCGACCCCCATCCAGGCAGCTGTCCGTGACACTGTACAGGCCCATTTCGAACACGGAATCGGTGGCGGAAAACACAGTTTTCCACGCAAGCGCGAACAACAGGTGATCGAGCACGTTGACCGCAAAAACCGCGATGAGTGCATATAAAAACAATTGGCTCTGTTGAAATCCTATTCTTCAGACATATTATCGCATGAAACGTCTGGTCGCTGAAGAGTACGAACTGATCGGCCCGAACAGTCCCAGAGGGATCTTTGAGCGATGTGTTATTCAGGTTGTACACTTGAGAATAGGTATGATCGGTACATGAACTCTTATTATCGCAATTACGTTCACCGCTGTGATGGTGCTGACTTTAGCTATGCTGCTACGATTGTTGAAGAATTCTCGTGGGCTGTGAGGTCCGTATATTGACCGCAATCTGAGCAGAACATG
>LFFM01000662.1_pt1 | contig 24094 bp, 20 predicted proteins | sample 643131 | NCBI WGS metagenome assembly LFFM01 (sample SAMN03777445, study PRJNA286221) | soda lake metagenome | biome: soda lake; feature: Kulunda steppe; material: water; isolation source: sample Tc-Br brine of Tanatar trona crystallizer | place: Russia: Kulunda steppe | collected 2011-07
CGCATCCCCATCGCACCCCCACCGCACCCCCACCGCACCCCCACCGCATCCTCACCGGATCTCGACGTGATCCGACTCCTCGTTGAGCGCGAGGTTCGCGGCGATCTCGGCGTTCCGCATCGCGTACTCCGCGGTGTGTTGGAGGCTCACGAGCACCTCGCGGGTCATGAGGAGAGTCTCGTTGTCGAGGTCGTCGGGGAGCTCCGAGAGGATCTCCCGCTCGCGGTCCTCCAGCTTGCCGAACCGCGTGCGACAGTCGACGGTGAGGTCGTAGTCGCGCTCGACGACGGACCGAACCGCGAGCGCGGTCAGCTCGTCGACCTGGTCGGTGAACTCGCGGATCTGACGCATCGTGGCGCTGTCGACGTCGAGCGTGTGACCCTCCGCGTCCATCACGATGTCGGCGATGTCCTCGGCGTTGTCGGCGGTGAGCTCGAGGTTCTTCGCGACCGAGCGGTAGCCGATCAGCGGGAACCCCTCCTCCAGGCCGACCGCACGGGCGAGGTTGGGGTTCTGATACGCCGTGAAGATCAGCCGGAGCAGGAGCACGAAGATCTTGTTCGCCTGCCGTTCGCGGTTGAGCGCGCGCTGTGCGAGGTCCGGGTTGCCGTGCGCCAGCGCCTTCACCGCCTCGCCGCGCATCGTCGATCCCGTGTTCTCCAGCCGTTCGAGCAGGTTGTCGAGCGTGAAGTCCTCGGGGTCGACGGAACACCGGATCGCGATGTCCTCCGGGGTCTCCTCGATGACGCCGAGCCCCATCAGCTGCGTCTCCGCCTTATAAACCGCGTTGATGTGGTCGCTGCCGAGCGCGCCGTCGCTCGCGACGTGAATGACGCGTCGGCCCAGCACGTACTGGGCGACGATCGCCCGTTCGAGCGCGCCGGCGTCGAGGTTGTCCGCGCTGATGATCGCCTCGGACTCCTCCGTGTTCACCGACTCGGGGAGGACCGTCAGCGTCCCCTTCCCGCCCATCCGCAGCGACACCTCGTCGCCCTTGTTCACCCCGTGTTCTTTCGCCCACTCCGCCGGCAGCGTCATCGCCAGCGTCGACGGGCCGAGCCGCTGGACCTTCCGCGTTTCCATGACACTGACTATCCTGGGATCGACCTTAACCTTGTCCCTATGTCCATTATACAGAACGGCGAATATACAAGGTGTTCCACCGGGACACCCGTGACCGCCCCCGGACGATTCGGCACGTGGAGGACGATTCGACACGTGGAGAACGACCCGCCAGCGCCGCGCACGGGGAGGGAGCGGTTCGGACGACCCACCGGAAACGGCCCCTTCCGTCGGCGTTTATAAGCGCGCATCGAACGCCTTTAAACGCTCGACGCCGTCCGTTTCGACAACCGATGGATCTACTGGTCGTGGGCGCGGGAGAGATGGGCCGCTGGGTCGCCGACACGATGACGGCAGCGGCCGCCCCCGTTGACGCGGCCGTGACGTTCACCGATCGCGACCCAGCGGTTGCGGCGGACGCGGCCCGCTCCCGGGACGCGGAGGTGGTGCCGGCGGACACCGGGGCGACGTTCGACGCGGTGTGTCTCGCCGTGCCGATGTCCGCCGTCCCCGACGCCGCCGCGGGGTACGCGGGGCGGGCCGAACACGCCCTCTTCGACGTCTCCGGCGAGATGACGGCGGCGGTCGCCGCGCTCCGCGAGCACGGGCCCGACCTCGAGCGAGCGAGCTACCACCCGCTCTTCGCGCCGCCGCGGGTGCCGGGTAACGTCGCCGCCGTCGTCGACAACGACGGTCCGCACGTCGCGGCGATCGCCGACGCGATCGAGGCCGGCGGGAACGACGTCTTCGAGACGACCGCGGACGAACACGACCGGGCGATGGAGACGGTGCAGGCTGGCGCGCACGCGGCCGTACTGGCGTGGCGGCTCGCCGGCGACGACGTCCGCGAGGAGTTTCACACCCCCGTCTCGCGCGCCCTCGACGGCGTCGCCGACACGGTGACCGAGGGGTCGCCGGCGGTGTACGCCGAGATCCAGCGCGCCTTCGACGGCGCGGCGGGCGTCGCGGACGCCGCCGGCGAGATCGCCGCGGCGGACGCCGAGCGGTTCGCCGAGCTGTACGAGGCGGCCCGCGGCGACGGAAGCACGCGCGAACGCCACGAGTGAGGGTACGCTCCCGACGCTCCCGCCACCCCACCACCTCACCATCCACCGCCCCGCCGATCCCGTCACCCTATCGACTACCGACCGCGCTCGCCGACTACCGATCGACTACAGACCGCATCCACCGACTACCAACCGACTACCGACCGACACCGAAATCGACGATGACCACGACAGCACCACGCCCCACGACCGCGTCGCGGGACCACGACGACTCGTCCGTCCCGCCGAACAGCCCGCCGGACCCGATCCACTCCGATGATCGATAGGGACGCGGTCCGCGACAACGCGAACTACCTCCGGAACGTCAGGCCGGTCGACCCCGAGGAGATCTCCGAGTACATCGAGGGCGTCCCGCATCCGGGCATCGTCCGCGAGACGCTCCGCGAGGAGGCGTTCGACCTCCGGCTCCGCGAGCTCGACGACGGCACCTTCGTCCCGGTCGCGGACGCGCCCGTCGAGCCGCCGGGGTGGGGGCCGGAGGCGTTCCCGGACGCGTACGCGTTCGCCGTCGAGGACCTCCTCGTCGGCGAGTTCGGCGCGAACTGGCACCGCGGCGACTCCGGCGACCGGCTGCGCGAGGCGATCCGTCGGCTGAAGACCGACTACTTCTTCGAGAACGACGTCGCCTACGACCGGATCGCCGCGCTCGGCTACGCGATCTACCACCTCCCGGACTACTACGCGGCCATCGGCTACGTCCTCGACGAGCTCGTCGAGAACCGGCTGCTCGACCGGACGCTCCGCGTCCTCGACGTGGGGGCGGGGACGGGCGGGCCGGCGCTCGGTCTCCACGACTACCTCTCCGACGACGCCGTCGTCGACTACCACGCGGTCGAGCCGAGCGCCGCGGCCGACGTGCTCGAGTCCCTCCTCGACGTGACGGGACGGAACTTCCGGCCGACGATCCACCGGGAGACGGCGGAGTCGTTCCTCGGGATCGACGGGGACGGGTCAGCCGACTCCTCCGACGCCTCCGACGCCGACTTCGACCTCGTCGTGTTCGGGAACGTGCTCTCCGAGCTCGACGACCCGGCGGCGGTGGTCAAAGCGGCGCTCGGCGCGCTCGCCGCCGACGGCAGCGTCGTCGCGCTCGCGCCGGCGGACCTCAACACGGCGACGGGCCTCCGCGAGGTCGAGCGCGCGGTGACCGGGCCGGGGACGGGGGTCGACGTGTACGCTCCCACCCTCCGGCTGTGGGCCGACGCGGTGCCCACGGACCGCGGCTGGTCGTTCGACGTCGCCCCCGACCTGGCGGTCCCGCCGTTCCAGCGCCGGCTCGACGAGGCGGCGACCCGCGCGGGCGACGACGAGCCCGGGGAGTTCGTCAACGTCGACGTCCAGTTCGCCTACTCGATCCTCCGCACCGACGGCACTCGTCGGGTGGACGTGCGCGCACACGACGGGCGCTGTGCCCGAATGGCCGACTCCGAGGACCACGTCACCGACCGCATCAACCTCATGGGCGTGAAGCTCAGCCACGACCTCAGCGGCGGCGACAACGCCGTCTACAAGGTCGGTGACGGCTCACAACGGCTCGAACACTACGCGGTCTGTACGCGCGAGACGGGGCTCAACCGGTCGCTCCGGGAGGCCGACTACGGCGCGGTGGTGTTCATCGAGAACGGGCTCGTGCTGTGGAACGACGACGAAGGCGCGTACAACGTCGTCGTCGACGCCGAGACCGTCGTCGACCTCGTCGCCCCCTGATCCGGGTGTCGGCGGGCGGTGCGCCCGCTCTAGTCGAGCGCCCGCGCCGGTACGCCTCGCGATCGAACCCCTCTTGAGGCGAACGATCGTCGGATCGATCGATGGACCTCGCGCCCGTCCCTGCCGGCGATCCCGTTCTCCCCGCGCTCGCGGCGGGCTCGGGGCTCCCGACGGACCCCGGGATCGGTTTCGCGCTCACGGCGGCGGTCGTCTGGGGCGTCTACATCTACCTGCTCAAACGGCTGTTCGAGGGGTATCCGCCGGCCGCGCTCACCGTCCTGATAAACGTCTTCGCGATCGCGTGGTACCTCCCGGTGACGGTCGCCGGCGGCGACCTCTCGCCCGCGTTCGTCGACGCGTTCGGGCTCGCCGAGGCGGCCGTCGTCGCGGTGACGGTCCTCGCGACCGCGGCGGCGTTCGTCCTCTTCCTCACGGCGATCGCCGACGGCGACGTCTCCTACGTCACCCCGATCAACAAGGTGGTCCCGATGTTCGTGTTGCCGATGGAGATCCTCCTGCTCGGACAGGTGCTCACGCCGCTGCAGGTGGCGGGGGTCGTCGTCGCGACGCTCGCGGTGTACGTCGCGAACTACGACCCCGGCGGCTTCTTCGAGCCGTTCGTGAAGGCCGCCCGCTCGCGGCCGGCACAGCTCGCGCTGGTGAGCGCGATGTGTTACGCCGTGAGCGACGTGGGGAAACGGGTCGCACTTCAGGAGCTCGCGATCCCCGGGACGCTCTGGGTGCCCCTGCTGCTCGCGGGCGTCGCCGCGGTCCTGCTCCCGAGCGCGGTTCGGAACCCCCCGACGGGGATCCGTGCCGACCTCCCCAAGTTCGCGGCGGCGGGCGCGCTCGTCGCGCTCGGCGAACACGTGACGACGCTCGCGTTCGCGCTCCTCCCGGCGAGCATCGCCTCGCCGATCATCAACACGCAGGCGATCGTGGCGGTCGTCCTCGGCGGGATCCTTCTCGGCGAGCGACACTTCCGGCTCCGGCTCCTCGCCGCCGTCCTCGCCGTGGTCGGCGTGACGCTGATCGCGATCTGAGCCCGGCGGCGGGTCCACGTCGCGAGCGCGTCCTCGGCGGGCTCGTCGGCCGCCCCCGCCTACTCGTCGGTCCCGAACGGCAGTCGCCCGCCGAACCGGCGTGCTGCGAACCCGATCGCGACCAGCGGGAGGCCGAACACGACGGCGTACGGCGCGGCGTACGCCGCGCCGACGACGCTCGCCCGGAGCACCGTGCCGACGCCGCTCACTGACTCGAGGAACGCGGCGGCGACCCCGGTGTCGTACCACGCCTCGGGCTCCTCGGGCTCGGGCGGCTCCTCGCTCAGCCGGACGCGGATCGTCGACAGCGCGACCCGGTCTCGCAGGGCCGTCTGTCTGGCCTCCAGTCGCTCTATCTCTTCCTGTGTGGCCGTCAGCTCCGACTGCACCGCCAGCACGTCCTCCGTCCGCTCCGCGTCCTCGTAGAGCTCGCGGAGCCGGTCGCGCTCCGCGCGCCGGTTCTCGAGTCGCGCGTCGAGGTCCGCCAGCTGCTCGGAGACGTCCCGGCTCTCGGTCGCCGACCGCTCGACCGCCCCGACAGCCTCCACGTCGGCCATGACCGCGTCGAAGTCGTCGCTCGGGACCCGGAGGGTCAGCTCCCCGACGGTGAACGAGTCGTCGCCCCGGTCGCGGGTCTCCCGGTCGGCGTCGCTGACGAACCCGCCGTGGGCGTCGGCGACCCGTCGAACCTCGGCGTCGGCGTCCGAGAACGTCTCGACGGTGAGCCGAACCTCTCCGGTCCGTATCAGCTGCCGGTCCCTGGCCGCGGCGTCGACCGCGAAGCCGTCGCCGGTCGCTGCTGTCGTCCCATCGTCTGCGCTCCCGCCCCCGGCCGTGTCGTCACGGTCGACCGCCTCCTCCGGGGCGTCGCCGGCGTCGATCGCCGTCCCGTCGCCGGCGTCGCCGACGTCGTCGCCCCCGGTACAGCCGGCCAGCACGAGCATGGCGGCCACGACCGCGACGAGGACCGCGCGCTTCGCGTTCATGTCTCGGGGCGACGGCGCCCGAGGTGGTAAAACGTCTCAAGGGACAAACCGGTGTTTGTTCCTTCGAAGCCGGTGGAAGTATGCACGCTCGAGCCCGCGATCCGACATGCTCGGTCATCGCTGGCTGGAGATGACGTGGCGCGACGGCCTGTTCGTCCACTGGCCCGTCGACCCGGACGTCGTCGCCGACCGGCTCCCGGACCGGCTGTCCGTCGCGACGTACGGGGGCGACGCGTACCTCGGGGTCGTCCCGTTCGTGATGTCGGACATCCGACCGCGGGGGGTCCCCGTCGGCCTCTCGTTCCCGGAGCTCAACTTGCGGACGTACGTTGACGGCCCAGCGGGTCCCGGCGTGTACTTCTTCAGCCTCGACGCCACGGACCCGATCGGCGTCGGCGTCGCCCGTCGCCTCTTCGCGCTGCCGTACTACCGGGCCCGGATCGACGTCTACCGAAACCACGAGGGCGACGCCTGCCGAAACGACGATGACGGCGGCGACGCCCACGCCGAACCCCTCCGGTTCGTCGCGGAGCGGACCCATCGCGGCGCGCCGGCGGCCGCCTTCGACGCGACGTACGCGCCGGTCGGTGAAGCGGCCCCGGCGGAGCCCGGCTCCGTGGAAGCGTTCTTCGTCGAGAACTACCGGTTCTACGCGTACGGTCGTCGCCTCTACCGAGGCGAGATCGAACACGAGCCGTGGTCGTTACGGGACGCGAGGCTCACGGTTCGAACGAACACGCTGTTCGAGGCGAACGCCTTCGACCGTCCCGGCGGCGACCCGATCGTCCACTACGCCGACCCGATCGACGTGAGCGCGGACCGGATCCGACGGACCTGAACCGATCTCCGTCCGTTCGGTGACGGTCTCTCGTCCGAGGACCGAACGCCCGACCGCGGTGCGGTGTCGATGCTTCGGTTGGCCCGCTTAGGGGAACAGCCCGCGGTACTCGTGGGCGCTCGCGGTGCGTTCGAGCGCGAGCGTGTACGCCGCGGTCCGGAGGTCGGGGACGTCGCCGTCGTCGTAGCGGACGATCGTCTCGTCGAACGCCGTGCCGATGCGGCGTTCGAGCTCCGCGTTGACCGTCTCCAGCGGCCACGAGAACTCCTGGGAGTTCTGGACCCACTCCAGGTACGAGACGATGACGCCGCCCGCGTTCGCGAGGATGTCGGGCACGACCGGCACGTCGCGCTCGGTGAGGACCTCGTCGGCGGCGACGGTTGTCGGGCCGTTCGCGGCCTCCACGATCGCCGACGCGCGGAGGTCGTCGACGTTGTCGGCGGTGATGACGCCCTCGACCGCCGCGGGAATGAGGACGTCGACGTCGAGCGACAACAGCTCCGCGTTGGAGATCATGTCCGCCTCGTCCCACCGGTTGCGCTCCGCGCTCGCCCCGCGGAGGTCGCCCTCGGTGTACTCCTCGATGAGGCCGCCGGCGTCGACGTGGGCCGCGAGGGTCCCGACGTCGAGCCCTTCGGGATCGTAGGCGGCCCCGGTCACGTCGGAGGTGGCGACGACCCGCGCGCCCGCCTCGTCGAGCAGCTGGGCAGCGTTCGACCCGACGTTACCGAACCCTTGGACCGCGACGGTCGCCTGCGAGAGGTCACGTTCGAGGTAGTCGAAGAGCCGCTCGGTGATGATGGAGACGCCGCGACCCGTCGCCTCGACGCGCCCGGGCGTGCCGCCGATCTCCAGCGGCTTCCCGGTGACGACCTTCGGGACGGTGTACCCCTCGTACATCGAGTACGTGTCCATCATCCACGCCATCGTCTGCGGGTTCGTGTTCATGTCGGGCGCGGGGACGTCGGTCTCGGGACCGATCATCCGGCGGATCCCCTCCGTGTACCGCCGCGTGAGCCGTTCGAGGTCGCGATCCGTGAGGTCCTTCGGCTCGCAGATCACGCCGCCCTTCGCGCCGCCGTACGGCAGGTTCACGAGGGCGGTCTTCCACGTCATCCATCCGGCGAGCGCCTCGACCTCGCGCTGAGTGACGCTCGGGTGATAGCGCACGCCGCCCTTGAACGGACCGCGGGCGCTGTCGTACTGACAGCGGTACCCCTCGAACACCTCGACGCCGCCGGCCTCGAGCTCGACCGGGAGCGTCACCTTCAGGGTTCGTTCGGGGTGTTTCAGTCGCTCGAAGACGCCGTGGTCGACCTCGGCGAACTCCTCGGCGCGGTCCATCTGTGCCAGCATGTTCTCGAACGGGTCGTCGGTCATGGTCGGCCCGTCTCGGGCCTGTGTGATATCGGTTTCGGCAATACTCGCCATTGCTAGTGAACGTCTGGCATTCGATTCATGCACGACAGGACCGTCCGAAAACCTCAGAGTCGGGAGCGAGTACGGCCGATCGCCGGAAGCGTGAGGTCGAGCACCGCCGCGAGCGCGTCGGCCGCGCTCAACAGCCACTCGGCCCGCTCGATCCGCGCGTCGAGGTCGCCGGGACCGATCCGGTAGTCGTCGACCAGCTCCTCGACGGTCGCCCCGGCGATCCACTCGTCGAGGATCCGCGCGGTCTTCACCGACTCCAGCCAGCCCTCGAAGTCGTCGGCGTCGCCCATCCCCGTCGTCAGCTCCGCGGCGTGGGTTCGGGCGAACCGATAGATCTCCGCGCGTTCGCGGTTCCCCAGGTACGTGTCGTCCATGTCCGGCGTGTCACACACGATGCCGAGGACGGTCAGCGACGTCACCGTCTCCATCCCCGCGGCGGTCCGGAGGCCGGCGACGAGCCGCTCGCCGGTTTCGGGGCGCACGTACTGTCTGGACGTCGTGCCGCCGACCGGCGTCGCGAGGAGCCGGTAGTCGTCGACGCTCCCGCCCGTCTCGCGCTCGACCATCCCCATCGCGACGAGGTCGTCGACGGCGGCCGCCACGGCGTCGGCGAGCCCGCCGGCGCCCGTCTCGCGCGCGTAGAACGTCCCCTCGAACAGGTCGAGGATCTCGGCCTCCGTGGCGGCGAACCCGGTCGCGACGGCCGACAGGACGTGGGTTCGCAACGCCCCCGGGTCCGCCAGCTGGGAGTCGACGGCCTCGGGCTCGCCGTGCACGTACCGATCGACGAGCTCCTCGCGCGTGGACGCGTCGCCGACGAGCACCGCCTCGCCGTGCGGGTCCAACCCGGGGCGGCCGGCGCGACCGCACATCTGGTGCACCTCGAGGACCGGAAGCCACTCCGTCCCGGAGCCGGTGTAGCGTCGCTGGTCGCGAACGACGACCCGCCGCGCCGGCACGTTGACGCCGGCCGCAAGCGTCGGCGTCGCACAGATGCAGGCGATAGCGCGGGCACGGAACGCTTCCTCCACGACGGCCCGGTGGCCCGCGCGGAGCCCGGCGTGGTGGAACGCGACGCCCGCGCGGAGACCGTCGGCGAGCGCCTGTCCGGTCACCGTCCCGTCGATCCCGGCGACCGTCTCGGCCGCGGCCCCGGCGTCGTCGGCGATCCCCAGCCGCTCCGCCAAGCCCTCCGTTGCGAGCCGGTCGGCGAGCGCCGCCGCCTCCCGCCGGGACCGGACGAACGCGAGACACTGCCCGCCCGCGTCGACGGCGTCGCCCACGAGCCCGGCGGTCGCCTCCGTCGCCTCGTCGACGTCCGGGTCGACTGCGGCAGCGTCGGGGTCGGTGTCGCTTCCGGCGGTGGTGTCGGCGTCGTCTTCGGCGTCGGGAGCGCCGACACCACCACCGGCACCGACACCGCTCACGGGGATCACGTCCCCGTCGTCGAACCGAACGCTCCCGGACGCGTACACGCCCGTCCGGAGGTCGACCGGCCGCCAGTCGGACTCGACGAGCGTCGCGTCCAGCCAGTCGGCGATCGCGGCCGGGTTGTCGACGGTCGCCGACAGCGCGACGACCTGCACGTCGGGACACCGGCGACGGAGCGTCGCGAGCGTCACTTCGAGGGTCGGTCCCCGGCGTTTCGCGCCGAGCAGGTGCACCTCGTCGACGACGACGCAGGCCAGGTCGTCGACCCACGCCGCCCCGTTGCGGATCGCCGAGTCCACCTTCTCGCTCGTCGCGACGACGACGTCGTTGCCCGCGAGCTCCTCGCCGGTGGCGTCGACGTCCCCCGTTGAGACGCCGACCTCGACCCCCGGCAGCGACGCGAACGTCTCGTACTTCTCGCGGGCGAGCGCGCGAAGGGGGCAGACGTACAGCCCGGGCCCGTCCGCGGTGAGCAGCGCGAGCTCGGCGACGAACGTCTTGCCCGAGGCGGTCGGCATCGCCGCGACCACGTTCGAGCCGTCACAGACGCCGGCCGTGACCGCCTCCGCCTGCGGCGGATACAGCTCGCGGATCCCCTGTGCGGCGAAGTGGTCGACGAACCGATCGGAAAGAGGGAGGTCTTCGACGCGCATTCGACCGTCCGTTCGGCGGGATCGGTCTTAAAAAGTGACGCGGAACGCTCTTGATGCCGGCGGCCCGTTCTCCCCGCATGCGAGTAACCGTCGTCGGAAGCGGCTACGTCGGCACGACGCTCGCGGCGTGTCTCGCGGACGCGGGCCACGACGTGACCGCCGTCGACATCGACCCCGACGTGGTGGCGGCACTGAACGAGGGACGCGCGGCGATCCACGAACCGGGGCTCGACGCGCTCCTCGAGCGACACGTCGGCGGCCGGCTCCGCGCGACGACGTCGTACGACGGGCTCCCGGACACGGACGTCACGTTCCTCGCGATCGGGACGCCCTCGAACGCCGACGGCAGCATCGACCTCGACGGGCTCCTCGCGGCCGCGGAGACGACCGGCGAGGCGCTCTCCGGGCTCGGACCCGACGACCGACACCTCGTCGTCGTCAAGAGCACGATCACGCCGCCGGGCGTCGCCGACGTCCGCGACGCGGTCGCCGCGGGCGCGGGGCCGGCGGCCGACCGCGTCGACTTCGCGACGAACCCCGAGTTCCTCCGTGAGGGGTCCGCGGTCGACGACTTCCGGAACCCGGACAAGGTCGTCTTCGGGACCGACTCCGACTGGGCGACCGAACGGCTGGAGGCGCTGTACGCCCCGCTGATCGGGGCCGGCGACGGGGACGACGATCGTGGCCGCGACGTCCCGATCGTCCGGACCGACCCCGAGACGGCGATGATGATCAAGTACGCGAACAACGCGTTCCTCGCCGCGAAGATCTCCCTGGCGAACGACCTCGGCAACGCCTGCAAGGCGTTCGGGCTCGACGCCTACGAGGTGATGGACGCCGTCGGCCTCGACGACCGGATCGGCGAGCGGTTCCTCCGCTCGGGGGTCGGCTGGGGCGGTAGCTGCTTCCCGAAGGACGTCGACGCGCTCCGCGCGGCCGCCCGTAGCGCCGGCTACGAGCCGCTGCTGTTGGACGCCACGGTCGCCGTGAACGACCGCCAGCCCGAGCGCCTGCTGGCGCTCCTTGACGATCACGTCGACGTCGCCGGCGAGCGGGTGGCCGTCCTCGGGCTCGCGTTCAAGCCCGGCACCGACGACACGCGCAACTCCCGCGCGATCCCCGTTATCGAGGGGCTGCTCGAGCGCGGCGCGACCGTCGTCGGCTACGACCCCGTCGCGACCGCGACCATGCGCGAGCGCTTCCCCGACGTCGAGTACGCCGACAGCGCCGCGGCCGCGCTGACGGGTGCCGTCGGCGCGCTCGTCGTCACCGACTGGGACGAGTTCGCCGCCCTCGACGACGCGTTCGACGCCATGGCCGATCCCGTCGTCGTCGACGGCCGCCGGATCGTCGACCGGCGCGAGGGGATCACGTACGAGGGGCTGACGTGGTGAGGGGTTAGGACAGACGAGCTCGTTTCGACGCCGAGACGTGTCCGATCGCGCGTTAGCGACTCGGGAGGTCGAACGTAACGGTCGTATTCATCACTCTCTCACGGCGGTCGTTCTCCCTCCGGCTCGTCGCTCGAAAACTCCGTTCCCAGGAGGAACTCTCGGTAGTAGCCCAGACCGCGAATACCGGTGAGAAGCGTCGAGAGAGCACTGAACGCGAACCGATCCGTCAGGGCGAGGTCGCGATCCGGTCGCTTGATCCCCGTTGGCCGTGGTGGGACCCCTGGAACGCCGTACCGATCGGGGTAACAGCGCTGGAGTTGACAGAGCCCTCGACCGACCCTGAGGTCCTTCGCGATGAGCGAACGGAGCGTGTCGCGCGTCGGGTGGTACATCGTCGCTTCCGAGGCGTAGTGAAGGTCGTATCCCGCGTCGTGGACTCGGTTCCCGAACTCCTTGTCGCCACCCGACGTCAGTCGGTGGTCAAAACACCCGACTTCGTCGACCAAACTCCGGCGAACGAACAGACAACAGGTGGGTGCGAACCGTTGCCGTTGCAGATACCGGTCGACGGGGAACCCCGTGTGGCGGTCGTATCGCGCCGCGAGAGTCGGCTCCGGCGGCAGCGTCAGGTCGACTCGACAGCCCATGTACTCCGCGCCCACCGCCTCGAACTCGTCGAGTGCGGATGAGAGCCAGTCCTCGGGGACGCGCATGTCCGCGTCGACGAACGCCAGTACGTCGCCGTCGGCGTTCCGGATCCCCGTGTTGCGTGCGGCATACGAGGACTGTACCTCTCGTTCGTGGTGCAGACGGACGCGGTCGTCGTCGTACGACCGAACCACGTCGGGTGTCCGGTCAGTCGATCCGTTGTCGACGACGCGAACGAGATACTTGCGGTCCGTTCGCTGCTCGAGAAGCGAATCAAGCGTTATCCGGATCCCCTGCGGGTCGTTGTAGACGGGGACGACGATCGATACGTCTGGATCCGACGTCTCCGTCATTGCAGGTCTCGTCCGGAGAGCGTGAGGTCGCTCAGCCTCGTCGCTTGATACAGCCTCGCAGTGAGCGTTTCTCCGTCTTCGGTGTTTCTGTCCAGCCGGTGTGTCTCTGGGTCGTAATGTCGCTGGAGCTGTTTCTCAACCCACGCTTGCCGGTCTTCGAGCGTACCGACTCCGAACGATTCCATCGTAAACGGCACCTCGAATCCGACCGGGTTGTATCCCGGTCCGTACTCGTTTTCCCACACTGTCTCCTGATATTCCCGCGTGTTTATATACTCGAGAGCGTGCTGCCAAGCGGTCGTCTCCCAGAACGAATGGCTCGGGTATTGCTTTTTAAGCAAAGAGAACGCATATAAATTAAACGCGTGGTATCCGATCGCCTTCCATCGGAGATCTCGACGATAGGACGGTATCGGTGCGCTGCTCGTCGCGAACGTCACGCCGATACGACCCCGTTCGTCGGTCCGAACGAGATGTGCTAACCGCCGCATCGATCCCGTCGGTTTGAGCGGGTGGAAGATCAGTCCCGACGGATACAATCGGACGTTCGCTTCGACTTCATCAAGAAAGTTCCGGACCCGGCGTGAGACTCGATCCGACGTTTCCGGAAGGTTTGAGAGGAGTCCACCGGCCGCCGCAAACCACAATTGGTGATTGAACGTCGCATCGTACGGTAAGACGGTGCCGTTGACGCTCACCCGCTTCCACAGCCCTGTTCGCTCGTCTTGGGGATGCAATAAAAAGACCCTCTCAGCCGGGTCTGCCAGCTCCGGTCGGTCCAGTTCGTCAGCAGCGACGGCGAGTGCCTCGATGCTCCATGCCTGTCCGATCAGTCCGTTACAGCGGTCCTTGCCCGCTACGTCACGATGATGGAACGTCGCTTCATGCGGGCGTGCGTCCTGGCTCCGAAGATACGTACTCAACCGCTCTGCAGCGTCCCGAAAAGCGTCATCTCTCGTTTTCCGGAACAGCGACGCGAACGTGACGAGCCAGTGGGACGTGTTCCGTACCGGGGTTTCACCGTCGTTATACAGTCCGTTGTGCCCGGGGGGGACGGATCCGTCGTCCCGAATCGCGTCGACCTGGGTCTCTGCGGCACGGATAAGCAGAGACGAGAGGGTCGTAGGATCACTCACGGTTGTAACGAGAACGCAGGAGCGCATCCATAACTCCCGCGGTTGTGCGAGTCGGTTCGGCCGTTACGAACTCGTCACCTCTAGAGGAAGAAGATCCAACATAAATAAGACGACAGTATCGACAATGTGGATTATGGACGTTCACGGGAAAGCGGACCTACTATGGACCAAGGGGTGGGGTCTCCCACGGCGAAAAGTCGACGATTGGGTGGGTACGGACGTCCTCGACCTGGCACACACGACCAAGTCGTGCCTCCGTCCTCACCGATATTCGTCCGTCAGTCCGTACACGTTCTTCGAGGTCCCCGTAACAGAGATAACACACGTCCAGACCTTACCGGTGGATCACCGATTGGCCGAGCATGACGGACGATTTTATAAGTACTCTCCCGGGCGTGTCGTCGGTGGAGGTTGGGACCGAGAAGTCACACCGATCACGGAGACGACGCTGTTTACGGGCCTTCGACAGCGGTTCGTCGACGGAGTCCCCTGGGAAGAAACAGTGTTGCGACCGGATCGGTACGAGCCCGCACACCCGAACTTGTCAGAACGATACTGTGGTATGTCCCTCGATGCGTTTCGCGATCGCTGTGCGTATCTCGAAGAGCTCCATGCGTCGTTACGTGCGAACGGGTACGTCCGACCGAACGACCGGGGCGTTTTAGATGCTCTCGCGCTCAACGTCGGTCGTGACGGTGAACTCATCCGAAACTCGGAGGGGATCCATCGGTTGATACTCTCCCGCATACTTGGCCTCGATCACGTGTTCGCACGGATCCACGTCGTCCACCCTGAAGCTCCTCTCGGATCCGAAAGAGAGGACCTGAGCCATCTATTGAATATTTGATAGAATGAATGAACTCATAATACGGTCGAAGCGAAAGCTCGAAAACGACGGGATCCGTCCGCTGTTATCCGAAGCGCGGTATCTAGTCTTCGAATCGAAACCGGTTCGTGAACGCCTCAGTCGACGGTTACTCGACGGAAACGGTGTCGGATCGCTCGCCTACGACGAGCTGTTCGAGCTGGCGCGGGTATCGGGTGGTGTGTGGCCGACGTTCGACGAGGGGGACGCCCACATCGTCGAGCCGATCCCGTCGAAGACCCGTGTTCCGGCATCGACGCCGTTCGACGACCTCGACGTACGCACGCCCGTCACGCCCGCCGTCGTCGAGGTACCCGACTGTACGGTCATCCATCCGTTCGGGCTCACCGTCTGTGGTCGGGGCGTACTCCAGGAGTCGATCGCAAAGAGCACGGGGGTTTCGTCACGAACTAGCAAGGCTCTCGCGAAAAGCGTCGCCAACCACGGGTACCGCGAGATCGGTTCGCTCGTCACCGGAACGTATGCAGGACCACACGACTCGGTGGCAGTCGCGACTCCGCTGTTGATGCTCTGGACGAACTACTATCACTGGACGCTCGAATGTCTCCCCCGTCTCGCGGGTGTCGAACGGTACCGTCGAGCGACCGGTATCGAACCGACGATCATCCTCCCGGCCGACCCCGCCTCGTGGATGCTCGAATCGCTCGACATGCTCGGGATCGGCGAGGAACGACGTCACGAACTGGACGCACACTGCACCGTCGACCGCTTGGTCGTTCCGACACATCCCGGACCGACGCCGGCAGAGTGCCGATGGCTCCGGAGCCGGATGCAGAGCGCGTCTCACGGTTCGTCGACGATCGATCGAGACGCCTCACACAGGGTGTACGTCTCACGAGAGAACGCGACGAGACGGCGGGTGCGAAACGAGGACCGGCTGCTCGAGACGTTACGGGCACACGGCTTCACACGATACGCGCTCGAGGACCTCTCGATAGCGGATCAGGTCGCGCTGTTCGAGACCGCCGAGGCGGTCGTCTCCCCTCACGGAGCCGGACTCGCCAACCTCGTGTATGCGGATTCGACGACGGTCATCGAGCTGTTCGGCACTTCGAAGAAAACGACGTTCTACCGATTGGCCGACCTCTGTGGTCACGACTACTACCACGTGAACGGGGACACTCGACATGGGGATCTCGTCGTCGACGTCGACCGAGTCCGGAAACTGCTCATCGACGTCGGGCTCGATGCGGACGACTCCGAAGCTTCAAGCCAGTAACCGCAGAAGAGGCCTGAACGAACCATGCGACGACGCGTGTCGGCTCTCCGAGACCGCCTCAGCGACTGGATCCAGACGGCGCGTCGATGCGGGTGGGATCGGCTGGTCCTCCTGGGTATCCGATATCTGAGCTGGAGCGTACGGCTCCACGATAAGGTCAGCGGGCTGCCGTCGTCGGTGTCGACGGCGGTCTTCCGACTGTCACGGCGTGCCGTCCGGTCTTCGCTCCGTGGGTTGCGTCGGCTGAGACCACGGAGATACACCGACGCCGACCCGTACGAAGTCATCCACGTCGACCCCGCGTGTATCGACCGAACCACCGAAGAGTGTTTCTCGAAACGACGCGGCTGGGTCGTCAAAGGGACGTGGGACGAGCGAGGGGAGCCGTTCATGGAACGGCGATACCCGAAAGCGATCGAACAGCGGTTCGTCGAGGGGATGGATTGGGCGGACACCGTCCTCTCGGAACGATACGAGGGGGTCGACCTCGAGGAGCGTGGCGACGCGCTCGACCGGCTCTATCGGCGGCTACGGGATCACGGATACAAGTCGCAGCGGGAACTCCTCCAAGAGGATCCAGAGGTCGCGTGGAGCGGGCTCAACGACGCGATGCACCCGCTCGCCAACGAGATCGCCGTCGATATCGGGCGCGACGGCGCGTTCCTCTGGAACATGTGCGGACAACACCGGCTCGCGATGGCGAAAGTACTCGGGATCGACACGATCCCTGTCCAAGTGTTCCGGCGTCATGCCGACTGGCAAGCGATCCGGGAACAGGTACGGAAAACCGGAAGCGTTCCGGACGGGTTCGAGGCTCACCCCGACTTACGAAACCTTCTATCGGATGAATCTCTGGCCGCCGAAGCGGGACGCTCTTAACGACTTCCCGAGACAACACTGACGACAGGCAACTTCATGCGCCTCGGGCAAACATCCGTCGTCTACCTGATCTCCAAGTTCGGGGGGTCTTTCCTCGGCTTCATCGCCACGATCTACTTCACCCGAACCCTCGGCGAGGAAGTATACGGGTTTTACGCGATTACGCTCGCACTGGTCTCGTGGTTGGGGATCGTCAAGAGCGTCGGCTTCGGACAGGCGATGGTCAAGCGGATGAGCGAGGCAGACACCCCCAACGCCTACTTCGCGGCGGGGACGGCGATACAGCTCGCTCTCACCGCGCTCGTCGTTCTCGCTGTGCTTCTCTCTCGAGAGGTGATCGATGCGTACGTGGGACGACCGGTCTCGGCGTTCGTGGCGGTATTGCTGGTCGTGTCGGTCTTCGGCGGGCTCGTCAACGCCGCGCTCAAAGGAACTCACCGAGTCCACGTCTACGCACCCTTAACGACCGCGAAGCAGGGGCTCCAAAGCGCAGCCATGATCGGGCTCGTCGTTCTCGGCTGGGGACTCTCGGGGATGCTTCTCGGCCACGCGTTGGGGACCGCGGTCGTCGCCGCGGTCGGGTTGTGGGTCGTCCGCCCGGCGCTCGTCTTTCCGCGACGACGACATGCCGTCCGGCTGTTCGATTTCGCCAAGTTCTCCTGGCTTGGAAGTCTGCGGAAGAAGACGTTCAGCGACATGGACGTCCTCGTACTGGGGCTGTTCGTTCCCGCGGGGTTGACCGGAGTGTATGCGGTCGCATACACGCTCGCGAAGTTCCTCGACATCTTCGGGAGCGCGATCCGAACGACCCTGTTTCCGGAACTGAGCAAGCGATCCACCCACGGCGACGACGACATGGTCCGGACGCTCACCAACGACGCGCTCACCTACGCGGGGCTGTTCCTGATCCCGGGGATCATCGGTGCGGCGCTGCTCGGCGATCGCCTCATGCGGGTGTACGGGGACGGCTTCGCGATCGGCGCACAGGTGTTGCCGATCCTCCTCGTCGGGATCCTCGCGTACTCGTACAACAAACAGCTGCTCAACACGCTCAACGGGATCGACAGGCCGGACCTCGCGTTCAGGGCGAACGCGGTGTTCATCGTCTCGAACCTCGTGCTCAACCTCGCGCTCGTGTACACCATCGGCTGGGTCGGTGCGGCGATCGCGACCGCGACGTCCGCGGGGATCGGACTCGCCGTCGGGTTCCACTACACGCGGACGCTCGTTTCCTTCCGGGTCCCGTACGGCGAGATGGCGAGACAGTGGGTCGCGGCGTTCGGGATGGGTCTTGTCGTCTACGCGCTCCGCGCCGTCGGCGAGGGGTACTGGGTCGCGGCACACAACGTGGCGTTCGTCCTCGTGCTCGTCGGGGCCGGGGCGGCCGCCTACTTCGGACTCCTGTTCGGGCTCTCCACCGACTTCCGGACCACCGTGGCGAACAACCTCCCGTTCGACCTCCCGTGGCGACGCGGCTGAGCGGGCGTGGACGCGTCTACTCTGTCGAAACCGCGCGACCGGTCATCGACGATCACCGTTCGGTGTCCTCATCCCCTTCCTCGTCGACCTCCTCGCGGAGCACGTCCCGTCGTGCGAGGCCGTACAGGTACCCCAGCCCGACCGCCGCGGTGAACACGAGGACGGCGACGAACTGTTTCGCCTGCGTGAGCGACGGGCCGGTGACGGCCTTCCACGCCCGACTCGGGAGCGCCCTCGTGAGGAGTCTCCGGAGGAACGCGCCCTCGTTGCCCTGCGCACCGGGGTACAACAGCGCCATCACGCGCTTGGAGAAGCCCTGCCAGAACGAGCGGAAGACGAGCCACCGGAAGTCGCCCCGGTAGTCGAACAGGGTGTGGTGGACGACGGCGTCCTCGACGTACAGCACGCCCGTCCCGTACGTCTCGCGGATCCGGATCCCGACCGGCGCTTCGTGCGCCTGCACGTGTCGATCGCCCTTGCGACCCGTGTTCACGTCGTAGCCGCCGACGGCGAGGAAGACGTCCCGCCTGTAGGAGACGTTCGAGCCGTACGTGTTCCGGACGACGTCGCCGTCCTCGGCGAAGCCGCGCTCGGTGCAGCCGACGAGCCAGTAGAACTCCTCGGGGAAGAAGTCGGGCTTCTCGCCGACCCAGTTCGGCGCGACGTAGCCGCCGACGGCGACGGCGTCGGTTTCGCGATAGGCGTCCACCAGGGTCTCGACCCAGTCCGGATCCGCGACGCCGTCGTCGTCGATGAACGCGACGACCTCCCCGGTGGCGAGCTCGCCGCCCCGCGTCCGGCTGTAGGAGATGCCGCGGTTCTCGTCGTTGTCGTGGATCACGACCCCATCGTGGCCGCCGAAGTCGTCGACCGCGCGGGCGTACACCTCGGGGTTGCCGTCGATGACGAGGACGACCTCGATCGGGTCGTACGTCTGTGTGAGGACGCTCTCGACGGCCTCCGTGAAGACGTCGTAGCGGTCCATCGTGTACGTACAGACGACGACGGAGACCTTCATTCGCCAGTCGGTTCCCGCCGCCGGCGAATAAGGGTTCTGAACGCGGTGGCGGTCGGCGATAACAAGGCTTATGCACGTTTTGACAGTGGCATCGTACAATGAGCCAGCAACGCGACTCCGTTGAAGGGGCCGAGGGCTCCGTCCTCGACCGCTTCGAACGCTGGTACCACGTCCCGGCCCTCCTCGGGATCCTGGTATTCATGTTCTGGACCCGGGTGCGCTCGTACGACAACTTCATCGTCGACGGCGAGGTGCTCTTCCGGGGGAACGACGCGTGGTACCACTTCCGAGAGACGACCTATCTCCTCGAGAACTACCCGAACACGATGCCGTTCGACCCGTGGACGGGCTTCCCGTTCGGCCGACACGTCGGGCAGTTCGGGACCCTGTGGGACCACCTCACGGCCCTCGCCGTGTTCGCCGCCACCCCGATCACGGGCGGCGGCGAGGAGGGCGCGATGCGCGTCATGCTCGTCATGGCGCCGCTCGTCGGGACGCTCGTTGCGGTTCCGACGTACCTCATCGCGCGCCGGTTCGTCGGCCGGTTCGCCGCGGTGATGGGCGTGCTCGCGCTGGCGCTGTTCTCGGGGACGTTCTTCGGCTACACGCTCGTCGGCTTCAACGACCACCACGCGGGCGAAATCTTCTTCCAGACGCTCGCCGTCCTCGCGTTCCTCGTCGCCTTCGCGGTCGCGGAGCGCGAGAAACCGGTCTGGGAGCTCCTCGTCGACCGTGACTGGGACGCGCTCCGGAGGCCGACGGCGTTCGCGGCCGCCGCGGGCGTCGCGCTCGGGCTGTACATGTGGACGTGGCAGCCCGGCGTGTTGATGGTCGGCTTCACGGGCATCTTCCTCGCGGTCAAGATCACGAGCGACGTCTTCCACGGGGAGAGCCCCGAGCCGATCGCCTTCGCCGGCGCGGTCTCGATGACGGTCGCCGGGCTCATGCAGGTCGTCCCGCTCGACGAGTTCTCATTCGGCGTCACCGACTACTCGCTGACGCAGATCGTCTTGCCCCTCGGAGTCGCCGTCGGCGCGGTGTTCCTCGCGTGGCTCGCCCGCCAGTGGGAGAGTCGTGAGACCGACCCCGCCGCGTACCCCGCCGCGGTCGGCGGGATGATCCTCGCCGCCGCCGCCGTCGTCTGGCTGGCGATCCCCTCGCTGTGGTCGACGGTCACCGGGAACCTGTTGGGGACCGTCGGCTTCAGCTCCGGTGCGGGCACCCGGACGATCGGCGAGGCGCAACCCCCGCTCATGCAGGCGGACGGCTTCGCGGACTTCGTCATCTCGCAGTACGGGCTGGCGTTCTTCCTCGCGCTCGCGGCGGTCCTCTGGATCCTCGCGCGCCCGCTGGTCCGGAGCGACGACACCAACCACACGCTTTACGTCGTCGCCGCGCTCGCGGTCATCGCCTCCGTCTTCGCCGTCCCCGGCCTCTACGACGCCGTCGGCGGGCTCGTCGGGCTCGACTGGCAGGTCGTCGGCCTGCTGGTCGCGACCGCGTTCCTCGTCGGCGCGACGTTCCTCGCACGGTACGATACCGAGGAGCTCTACTTCGTCGTGTGGGCGGCGTTCATCGGCAGCGCCGCGTTCACGCAGCTCCGATTCAACTACTACCTCGCGGTGATCGTCGCGGTCGGCGCGGCGTACTTCCTCCAGCTCGCGCTCGACCGGCTCGACCTGAACCGGTCGCTCGCGGGACTCCGCGACATCGAGGGCTGGCAGGTGATGACGGGTGCGGCCGTCTTCATCGTCCTGCTCGCGCCGCTCGTCTTCATGGCGACACCGGTGTGGGCGGCCGGGGCCGCGAACGGTCCCGGCGACGTCGTCCAGTGGGACGACAGCCTCCAGTGGATGAACGACGAGACGCCCGTGCCGGGCGAGCTCGAGGGGCACGACAACGCGATGGAGTACTACGGCACCTACGAGCGCCCGGCCGACGACGACTTCGACTACCCCGAGGGCGCGTACGGCGTGCAGTCGTGGTGGGACTACGGCCACTGGATAACGACGCGCGCGGAGCGGATCCCGAACGCCAACCCGTTCCAACAGGGCGCCACGGACGCGGCGAACTACCTGCTCGCGCCCGACGAGGAGCGTGCAGCCGAGGTGCTCGCCCGACAGAGCGACGAGGGCGGGGACACCCGGTACGTGATGATCGACAGCCAGATGGTGTCGCCGAACTCGAAGTTCGGCGCGCCGGTCACCTTCTACGACGACGCCGACGTCGAACAGGAGGACTTCAACCGCCTGATCTACGGACCGACCGAGGAAGGCGGCCTCCAGGGTGTCACGCAGGTGCAGACCCAGCGCTACTACGAGAGCCAGATGGTGCGGCTGTACGAGGGGTACGGGAGCGCGATGGAGCCCGAGCCCGTCGTCGTGAACTGGGACGCCGAGCGCGTGACGAACCCCGAGACCGGCGAGGAGCTCGAGATCGCGACGCTGCCCGCCGACGAGGGCGAGTTCGTCCAGCGGTTCGACGACATGGAGTCCGCGGAGGCGTACGTCGACGAGCAGGGCGGCACCGCCCAGATCGGCGGCGTCGGCGGGCTCCCCGAGGAACGCGTCGAGGCGCTCGAACAGTACCGCCTCGTCCACGCCGGGCCGCAGGCGCAAGGTCCCGGAGCCGGACAGCTTCAGGCCCTGCAGTCGCTCGGCGTCGACCTGGAGTCCGTGCTGGGAACGAGCCTCCTCGAAGGGTTCGCCGACGACTTCGTGAAGACGTTCGAGCGCGTCCCCGGGACGACCGTCGAGGGGAGCGGTGCGGAGCCGGGTCAGGAGGTCCGTGCGGTCGTCGAGCTGGAGAAGCCATCCGGCGAGACGTTCGCGTACACGCAGTACGCCGAGGCGGACGCCGACGGCGAGTTCGAGTTCCACCTCCCGTACTCGACGACGGGCTACGACGACTTCGGCCCCGAGGAGGGGTACACGAACACGAGCGTGCGGGCCACGGGCGCGTACGAGGTCGCGACCGAGCCGACGGTCGACGACGAGCAGTTCGTCACCGAGGGGTACGGCGAGGTCGACGTCACCGAGGGACAGGTGATCGGCGAGGACGAGTCGACGCCGACCGTCGAGTTGGAAGAGCGGCTCCTCGACTGTCCGTCCGGGAACCCCGACTGCCCGCTCGACGACGAGGAGGCGAACGGTGACGACGACGGTGAGGAAACGACCGACGAGACCGGCTCGCTCGTCGCCCCCGACGGGGTCGTGACGGAGCCGATCGCGTAACGCGATGGTGGACGTTCGGGCGTGGGTGGCGGTGTATTTCAAGGGGTTAGCGATGGGGAGTGCCGACGCGGTCCCGGGCGTCTCCGGCGGGACCATCGCGCTGATCGTCGGGATATACGAGCGGCTGATCGCCGCGCTGACCGCGATCGACCCCGACCGGATCCGGCGCGTGCTCGGCGGCGTTCGCCCCGCGAACCTCCCCGACGCCCGGGCCGCCTTCCTGGAGGCCGACGGACCGTTCCTCCTCGTGTTGGGCATGGGGATCGCGACCGCGGTCGTCGCCGTCTTGAGCGCGGTCAACGTCCTGTTGACGGTCGCGCCCGTCGCCACCTTCGGCTTCTTCTTCGGGCTGATCGCCGCGTCGGCGGTCGTGTTGTTCGGCGCGGTCGACCTGGGGACGCCCGGTCGGAAGGCCGCCGCGGTGGCCGGCTTCCTCGCGGCGTTTCTCACGTCCGGGTACGCCTCGACGGCGCTCGGCAACGAGCTGCCGGTGGTGTTCCTCGCGGGCGCGGTCGCGGTGAGCGCGATGATCCTCCCCGGGATCTCGGGGTCGCTCCTGCTCATCATCCTCGGGCAGTACGACCACATGTCGGGCGCGCTCCGGACGTTCATCGACGGGCTGGCCGCGTCGGCGACGGGGTCGGGAACGGGGCCGGTCGTCGAGGCCGCGCCGCCGGTCGTGGTCTTCATGGCGGGGGCGGTCGTCGGGCTGTTCACGGTCGCACACGTGGTGCGGCGCGCGCTCGACGCCTATCGGATGGCGACGCTGGCGTTCCTCGTGAGCCTCATCGTCGGCGCGCTGCGGGCCCCGGTGGTCGAGGTGTCGCTCCGGCTCGCCGAGCGGGGGGAGACGTGGGGGGCGGCGTGGCCGACGTTCGCGGTCGCGGCCGTCGGCGGCGCGGCCGCCGTCATCGCGCTGGACCGCTACACGGCGGCGATCGAGTACTGACCGTCGTCAGCGGTGGTCGCGGGCCGACCGTCACACCGGACGCTACTCGCGCGGGACGGCGATGTTGTGGACCTGGCCCTCACACCTCGGACAGGCTCCGAGCCGCTCCGCGGACGACTCGCGGTAGGAACACTCCAGACACTCGTAGTACCCGACCGACGGGCTGTACGGGTCGATCGACGTCAGATTCTTCGTCATGCGCCACCATAGCACACCGCCGGGCATAAGCCGTTTCCTTAGTGTGTGTATTGTATATAAGGATCTTACTAGCGGATGTGTGTGATTTCGTCGGTGAATAGTGATCGGACATCGATCTTCAAGGCGCGTCGGTACGGGGACGCGCTCCCCGTCGCGTCGTCGCCGTGTCGACGCTCCGCTCCGCGAGCGACCGGCGGGTCGGCGGCGGATGACCGGCGGGCCGTCGGCGGGTCGACGGCGTCACCCTTTTTAACTCGCTCGCTCTCCTGAGGGTATGAGCGTCACTATCACCCCACCGACGGAGCGAACCTGCGAGGACTGCGGCCGAACGGAACGGTGGGTCGCCGACGCCGAGGGGTGGCAGATCGTCGACGAGCCGGGCAACGTGTTCTGTATCCACGAGTGGGACGTCAACGGGACGTTCGTGCCGTTCAAGCAGTAGCGTGCCTCTCGGAGGTTTTTAGGAAGATCGTCGACGGCTGAA
>LFFM01000663.1_pt1 | contig 24082 bp, 21 predicted proteins | sample 643131 | NCBI WGS metagenome assembly LFFM01 (sample SAMN03777445, study PRJNA286221) | soda lake metagenome | biome: soda lake; feature: Kulunda steppe; material: water; isolation source: sample Tc-Br brine of Tanatar trona crystallizer | place: Russia: Kulunda steppe | collected 2011-07
CAAAACACGACTCCGGCGGCGATTCCGGCGGTAAATATAAGCGTAAAGTACATCGGGTACGTATACGCCGGTTCGGTGTCGGGCCCGCCCAGTTTGATGTCGCCCCACGGTCCGAAGAGCACGAACAGACAGTAACAGACGGACAACAACACCGCGAAAATAAAAAGCGGGCCACCGTGCCGCAGGATCGTCCCGGAGACGGTCCCAACGGCCGCCGTGGTCGATTCCCGGAACGTAAACTGGAGGAGAAAAAACAGCGCGAACGCCACAACCGGGAGGACGAGCGTCACTGGTTCCTGCTTTCCGAGAAACGCTCGAGCGGCGTCGTTGAGGCCGCTTCGGCGAACCTCGAGGAGCACTCCCTCACGTCTCCGGGTGTCATCGCCGGAGTCGTAGGGGAGCAACGCGAGGTACCCGAGGCCGGCGATAAAGAACGAAAGCGAAAGCACGAGCCACACCGGACCCGTCACGGCCTCGCCGACGAACGTCGGAAAAAAGAACCCGGTGAGGACGAGCGCGCCGGACACCGCACAGACCGGTAACAGAACACCTCTGACCGTCCGCCCGATACTCTCCGGCTCCGGAAGGGCCATACCGTACACCATCCGATCAAACTATATATTAGTACCCCACGGAACGGCCGTCGCCGCCGAAGACGCAGCCGCGTCGGCCGCCTTACGGCTCCTCGCCACTATCCGCGTCCGATGTGTCCGTCCCATCGAGTAACGTGTCCGTGCTTTCCCCGCCGAGCACAGACTGACCGAGGAGTTGCCCGCCGATCGTCCGCGGGTCGATCACCTCGTCCGCGCCGACCGACCGGAGTTTCTCGACGTGCTTTCGGTCGGTCGCCGCCGCGACTGTGCGGACGTCAGGGGCGACGTTTCTGGTCGCGAGGACGGCGAGAGCGTCCCGCGCGTCGTCGTTGCTCCCGACGACGACGCCGCGAGCCGTATCGACGCGTGCGTCTTCGAGAACCGACTCGTCGGTCGGATCGCCGGTGAGGAGGTGCGGTCCGTCCTCGCCGTCCTGTAGCGCCGAGACGGTCGCCTGATCCGGGGTCACCACGACGACTTCCGTCTCGCCGGCGAGTTCCTCCAACAGCGGTTCCGTGACGTCGCCGTATCCGAGAACCACGACGTGGTCCTCGAAAAGCGTGAGGTCTGATGCGGTCATAACACCGAAGGCTTTCGTCATTCTGGACTCGATCGCCGGGCCGATGAGCGCGCCGACCGCGACGGTGAACGCGCCGGTTCCGAACACGATGACCGACAGCGAGAACCACCGTGCCTGGGCAGTCACCGGTGTGATGTCGCCGTAGCCGACCGTCGCGATGGTGACGAGGACGTAGTACACCGCGTCGCTCCAGGTTTCGAGTTCGAGAAACTGGTCCCGGAGGCCGTAAGTGCCGATCGTCCCGTAAAGGACGACGGCGACGATCGACGAGAGCGAGGCGATCTGCAGCGGCGAGAGATCGATGGTTTCGTCGAACCGGGAGCGGTTCACGAGGAGGAGCGGGTACGTCACAAGCGTCAACAGGAACAGCGGAACATCGGTCGGCTGCAACGTCACGAGGGGTAACACCGCGAGCGCCGGCAAGACGGCGATCGCACCCCACCACGCGAGGCGCTTCCGTCGCCCGAGTCCAAACGTCACTACGCCGAGGGCGAACGCAAATATGACGCCCCCGAACTGCACGAACGCCGGCGGAACGGTGAGGACCACCGAGAGCGGCCCTTCGAGCATCGGCGCCTCGCGGCCGAGGTTCGAAAGGCCCGTCACGAACGCCAGAACGGCCGCGGCACCGGTCAACAACACCGCCGGTTTCGCACCCGACAGCTCCTTCCATTCGACGAAGGGGACCCTCTCAGCGGGGTAAAACACCTCGTCGAGCACCGGTTCCGACGTACCCTTGCCTTCGTCACTCACTGCCGTACGATTTGCCGACATCGTATAAAAAACACGCGGCGAACCGGCGCGCGCCGGAACTGACACTGTGGGCCCTCGGGTCCGACGGTCGCTCAAAACACCAGATGGTTTATATGAGACGAAGCTACGACAAAGTATAACCAACCGGCTCTTTTATCGACGATTATGAAGCGCACGATCAGCACGGACGACGCACCGGCCGCCGTGGGGGCGTACAGCCAGGCGACGACGAACGGCGACGTTCTTATCACGGCCGGTCAGTTGCCGCTGACGACCGAGGGCGAGTTACTCGACGACGAACCCGTCGCCGAACAGACCCGTCAGTGCCTCAGAAACGTCGCGGCGATCCTCGAGTCCGAGGGCCTGTCGCTCGACGACGTCCTCAAGACGACCGTGTTCCTGAACGACATCGACAATTTTGACGAATTCAACGGTGCCTACGGCGAGTTCTTCGAGTCGGACCCGCCGGCCCGAAGCGCCGTCGGCGTCGACGCGGTACCGAAGGGTGCCGCACTCGAAATCGAAGCGATCGCGACCACCGAATAGAGCGCTGCTCCGGATCGGACGGCGACCGCACTCCGTTTTTCGCTCGACACAAAACAAAGACGGCGTGCGTCGACGGGGCCCTAGAACAGCCCGCTGATGTTCCCGTCGCCGTCGATATCCATGTCGGCCGCCGCCGGGCGGGCCGGCAGCCCCGGCATGGTCAACGCGTCGGCCGTGAGCGCGACCAAGAACCCGGCACCGGCGGAGGGGTACACTTCGCTGATCTCAAGTTCCCAGCCCTCCGGAGCGCCCTTCTTGCTCGCGTCGTCGCTCAGCGAGTGGAACGTTTTCGACATGACGACCGGGTAGTCGTCGAACTCCAATTCGTTCATCCGTTCGATGTCGTCGAGCGCGCTGCCGGTGTATTTGACGTCGTCGGCGCCGTACACCTCCGTCGCGACGGTGTGGATCTTCTCCTTGATACTGTCCTCGTCGTCGTACAGCATCTCGAAGTCGTCCTCGTCGCCCGTCTCGACGGCGTCGACGACGTTTTCCGCGAGGTCGACCCCGCCCTCGCTCCCGTCGGAGAAGACGTTCGACTCGGCGGCTCTGACGTCCAGTTTACTCCGACAGTGATCGAGGACCGCCCGGACTTCGGCGTCGGTGTCGTCGGGGAATCGGTTGAGCGAGACGACGACCGGAACGCCGAACTTCTGGAGGTTCCGGACGTGTCTCTCGAGGTTCTCGAACCCGGCTTCGACGGCGTCGACGCCGGCCGCGTCGATCTCGTCGTAATCGACCGGCCACTGCCCGAGGCCGTGGTATTTGAGCGCACGGACCGACGCGACGAGCACGACGGCGTTCGGCGTCATACCGCCCATTCGGCAGACCACGTTCATGAACTTCTCGGCGCCGAGATCGGAGCCGAACCCGGCTTCGGTGACGAGGTAATCGCCCATCCCGAAGGCGGTCTTATCGGCGACGAGGGAGTTCGTCCCGTGGGCGATGTTCGCGAACGGCCCGCCGTGGACGAACGCCGGCGTCCCCTCGATGGTCTGGACGATGTTCGGCTTGATCGCGTCCCGAAGAAGCATCGTCGCTGGGCCCGTCGCCTCGATGTCGTCGACGGTGACCGGATCGCCGGATTCGTCGTAGGCGACGATGATCCGGCTGATTCGCTCCCTGAGGTCGGCGAGGTCGCTCGCCAGACAGAGGACGGCCATCAGCTCCGAGGCGGCGGTGAGGAGGAAACTGTCCTCCCGCGGCGTTCCGCCGCTTTTGCCGCCCAACCCGACGATCGTCTCCCGGAGAGCCCTGTCGTTCATGTCGATGGCGCGGGGCCAGGCGACGTTGTTGATGTCGATGTCGATGTCGTCGCCCTGGGAAATCTTCGCATCGAGCATCGCCGCGATGAGGTTGTGTGCGGACGTGAGCGCGTGAAGGTCGCCGGTGAAATGCAGGTTGATGTCCTCCATCGGGAGCACCTGCGAGCGACCGCCGCCCGCCGCGCCGCCTTTGACGCCGAACACCGGACCGAGTGACGGTTCCCGGATCGCGATCATCGCCTCCTCGCCGATGTGGTTGAGCGTCTGCCCGAGGCCGACCGTCGTGACCGTCTTCCCCTCGCCCTTCGGCGTCGGCGTCATTCCCGTCACGAGGACGAGGTTCTCCTCTTTCGCCCCCGCCTCGTCGCGGAGCCGTTTTATGGCGTCCTGCTTTACTTTCGCGGTATACTCGCCGAAGTACTGGAGATCGTCGAGCCCGAGTCCCCACGGCTCGACCAGCTCCCAGATCGGTTCCATCTCCGTCGACTGTGCGATATCGTAGTCCGTCGGGATCGGTTCCTCGGACGGCTCCTTTTCGTCCTGTGAAGACATCTCCGATAGACGTTCGCTGTAGCCGTTCAATAAAGTTAGCATACCTGATAACGCCCGTATACGATGTGTTCGACCCCCGCTGGCGGTCAGCATCGGACTCATACGTTCGGATCGTTTATACGATAGGTTCTCCCCCGGATCGGGCGCGGTCGTCAGGTTCCGGTCCAGTCGTCGCGGACGTGTTCGGCGACGGCGTCCGGATCGGCCGTTAGACCACCGCCCTGTGCGAGCGAGGGGCTGCCGCCGCCACCGCCCCCGAACTCGTCCGTGATCCGCCCGACGATGTCGCCGGCGTCCGCTCCGCCGTCCGTCCCGACGACCACGAACGTCGACCCGTCCGTCCCGGTCAAAACGACGACATCGGTAGGGAGATCCGTCGATCGGAGGTACTCCGCGGCCGCAGTGGCGTCGATCCCCTCGACCGTCCCGACCAGCCACTCCTCGTCGCCCTCCCGGAGGGTGTCACCGGCGAGGGTTTCCATCCGTGCCTCCAGCAGCCGATCGCGGAGCGTCTCGAGTTCGGCCTCCAGCGATCGCCGCTCTTCGAGCAGGGCTTCCGCCCGCTGTGGGAGCCCCTCGATACCCGTATCAAGCACCGTTGCGGCTCGGGTTGCGCTTTCGGTTTCGGTGATCTGTCGCTCGATCGCCGTCGGGCCGACCGCGTACTCGACACGCACGAGGCCGGAACCGGGGTTCGAAACGTCGAGCAGCTTTATCGGGCCGATCTCGGCCGTGTTCCGGACGTGTGTCCCGCCGCAGGCGGCGATGTCCCACCCGTCGATTTCGACGATCCGGACGGTATCGCTGGCCTCGGTGTCGTCCCCGAGATTGAACACGATCTCCCCGTCGTTCCGCGCGGCCGCCGCGTCCATCCCGTACCACTCGACGGACAACCCCTCCCAGACGGCCTCGTTCGCCGCCCGCTGTAGGGCAAGTTTATCCACGTCGCGTGCGTTCGCCTCGACCTCGAAATCCAGACGGACGCGGCGCTCGTCGATGTCGAACCCGCCGTAGCCGTGGGTGTCGAACAGCGTCCGTCCGGCCCCGTAGACGACGTGGCTCGCGGTGTGTGCACGCATGCAGTACGTGCGAAACTGTTCGTCCACCGATCCCTCGACCGTGTCGCCGGCACTGAACGGGGGGGTTTTTTCGAGGACGTGTACCGCCTCCCCGCCCCGCTTTCGGACGTCCTCGAGTGGAACGCCGGCGAGCGTTCCCCTGTCGGCGGGTTGGCCGCCGCCCTCCGGGTAGAAGTACGTCTCCTCGAGGCGGACGGCCCGCCCGTCTACGGATTCGACCCGCGCCTCAAACGACGTGGTGTACGGATCCGTCCGTGCGAGGGTCGCCGATCGATCGGTTCCCATACCGGGGACCCGGCGCGGTTCGATAATAAAAGGCGCGCTCCCGAAACGGGTGGCGGGGGTCGATACATTAATCAGTTCGCCGCCGCCGAGGTGTGGTATGAAATACCGCGAGTCGGCGGAGCGTCTGCAGTCGCTGCAACGCCGCCGCCCCAAGCTGGGAACCGAAACGACGGCGCGGTTGCTCGCACATCTCGGGGATCCCCAGGAACGATTGCGGTGTGTACAGGTCGCCGGGTCAAACGGGAAGGGGAGCACCGCGAGAATGCTCGAGTGCATTCTCCGTGCCGCCGGCATGGACGTCGGGCTGTTCGTCTCGCCCGGGCTAAACGGGTTCCGCGAGCAAATCACCGTCAACGGCCGGCGGATCCCCGAACCGCGCGTCGTTGCGTTCGTCGAGCGGATCGACCCCTGCCTCGAGGAACTCCGTGCCGAGAACGACATGCCGACTCACTTCGAGGTGTTGACTGCGCTCTCGCTGTTTCATTTCGCCCGCGAGGGCACCGACATCGCCGTTCTGGAGGTCGGGATCGGTGGCCGACACGACGCGACGAGCGCGGTCGATCCCGTTGCGAGTGCGGTCACGAACGTCAGCCTAGAGCACACCGACCTGCTCGGCGATACCCCCGCGGAGATCGCACGCGATAAAGCCCACGTCGCCCCGGACGACGCCCCGCTCGTGACCGGTGTCACCGGCGACGCGCTCGACGCGATCCGCTCGGAGACGGACGTCGTAACCGTCGGGGGGACCGAGTCTGACATCTCCGCCACCGAGGAGAGGATGCGTTCCCCGACCGAGAGCGAGATTTCGATCGTCGGGCCGGAGTGGTCGGTCGAGACGCCGCTCGGGCTCCTCGGGCATCACCAGGCCACGAACGCCGGCATCGCCGCGACCCTCGCCAAACAGGTCGCCGACGTCGACCGGACACCGATCGCCGACGGCCTCAGTGCCGCGACGCTTCCGGGGCGGTTCGAGATCAGGTCCACCGAGCCGATGGTCGCACTCGACGGGGCGCACAACCCCGACGCGGTCAGTAGGCTCGCCGAACTGCTCGATCGATACGAGTACGGGGCGCTTCACGTCGTTTTCGGCGCGATGGCGGACAAAGACCACGAGCGGATGATCGATTCACTCCCGGCGGTCGAGACGGCCTTTACCACACGGCCGGACGTGGACCGGGCGACGGACCCCGGAACGCTGGCGGAGGAGTTCGACGGACGCGCTCGACGGACGCACCGCATCGATTCCGTTCCCGAAGCGACGGCGCGGGCGATAGCCACGGCGGACGACGGCGATTTCGTGCTCGTCACCGGCTCGCTGTACGTCGTCGCGGAGGCCCGAAACGATTGGACGCGACTGTCCGTGTCGAACGACGGCGGATCGGCGGTCCCCCCGGGAAGGACCGTCGGCGACCGGTTCGAAACCGAAGCGGTCGACCCTCGATGAAACAGCTCACCGGGCCGACGTGGAGTCGATCCGGCTACGGATCGCCCCCGCGGCCCGCTTCGCACAGGCCCGCTTGCCGCGCCCGAAATGCAGCGTGTTCTCGTCGACCGGCGTCGAAAGGAGGCCCTCCCCGTCCGTGTCGACGCCCGACTGTTGGATCTGTATGTAACTGATCACGAGCCGTTTCGAGTACGTAACGCCCGCGATTCGGGCCATCGGAATCTCCTTGTCAGCGAACTTCGATCGCGAGGAACGGTCGATGTGGACGCTGTCCTCGTAGACGCGCAGGGTTCCGTCCTGGAACTCACAGGTGACGATCGGATCGTCTTTCCCCCCGGTATCGCCGGATCGGGTCGTATCGTCCTCGTTGCTGTGAGGGAACTTCGCCATCACAGATCGGTGTGGCCGAAAGCGAAAAAAGATACCGTCCATCCCGTGTGGCATCGACACGCATAATGCGAACACTACATTAAAAAACCCAAAATATAGTTCCAGAATAGTTAAACGACCTCGGCGACTACGTATAGGTAGATGAAAGAAACCGAGCAAACGACCGACGAACCCGACGCTGGTCCTGTGAACTATCTCCCCGGCATGCCCCCGCTTTCGACCGATCTCGGGCAGTTCGAAGCGATCCTGAAAAAGGCGTTTCGTCAACGCGGCGGCCTCCGTCCGGTCACTCGCGAGGAGACCGAAACGGTCGTCCGAACCGACGGTAAATCGGTCGTCCGAACGCACAACCGTTCGGACTGAGACGGGCCCTCCCGCTCCGTACCGGCACACGGTCGAACGGCGACCTTCGATTCTGCCCTCTCCGACCGAGTCACCGAACTCCGATTTTTGCTGTAGCCCGGGTTAGCGCCGACCTCGGCGGGCCGCACACGACCACCGACCGGTCCACGAGTCCCGCGGGGCGCCGTTTTAATACGGTTCGACCTGAAAACGGGGTGTGCTACCGTTCATCGACGGGCAACCCAGCTGCAAACGGTGTGGACACGAACTGGACGACGGGAGCGTGACCACGTGTCCCAGATGCCAGTTTAGTCCCAGACAGAAGGGGCTTCGCGTGGCCCTGGCCTTTCTGATGGCGGTCATCGTTTCGATGACGGTCGTGATGTTTGCGCCGACGGTCGCGTCGATACTGCTGCCGATCGCAGCCCTCTCGTTTGTGGCGGCCTTCGTGACGTTTCTCATCTCATTTCTCGCGACGCCGTCCCGTCTCGGGTCGCTTTTTTTGCGGCTCTGAACCCGGATACGTGTCGGACGTCTGTCCGTTTGAGGTCTCTTGACCGGCGGTCTGTGCGCCCGTCCCGTGGCGGCTTGATATAAAAGAAACCACAAAATATAGTGTTATTTATGATATCGGGTGGGATCCGGCGTCCTCCGCCGTTCGACGCGTCGATACGCCGTATTCTTGTCCATTTATTTATATGAACCGAAGGTATAAAGTCCGGATAAACCGATTTGTACGCCGACGCGGAAAGGTATGTGATACCAATAGACAGTACAGGACCACGGCATGAATAGACCATATATACGAAACCGCCCGACGCGACCGACGAACCACATCAGTATGCAGATCAACCGACACTACAACACCGAACACACCGGAGGGGTACAGCATGGCTAACGACGACGACGACGGCTTCGGCGGCGGCGGATTGCAGGTGGAACTGTTCCACGCGGACACGGACCGAGAACCGGGAGACACGAACTGGCAGGGGTTCGGCTTCGACGTCCACCCGCAGGTCTTTTTCATTTCATCGGCCGTCATACTCGGCTTTATCCTCTTCTCGCTGCTGTTCCAGGATGCCGCCGCATCGGCCTACGCCACGGCGTTCGAGGGCGTAACCAGTAACTTCGGCTGGTTCTTTATCTTAGGGGCCAACTTCTTTATCATTTTCATGGTGTATCTCGCGTTGAGCAAGTTCGGCAAGATCAGAATCGGCGGCGTCGACGCCGACAAGGAGTTCAGCGACATCTCCTGGGTCGCGATGCTTTTCAGCGCCGGCATGGGGATCGGCCTCATGTTCTTCGGCGTCGGCGAGCCCATCTGGCACCTCGAGTTCCCACACCTCGGCGCTGAAGCCGGGACCGCGGGCGCGGCCGAGGTCGCGATGGCGGTGTCGTTGTTCCACTGGGGATTCCACCCGTGGGCGATATACGCCCTTGTCGGGCTCTCGCTGGCCTTCTTCTCGTTCAACCGCGGGTTGCCGCTGACGTTCCGGTCGATCTTCTGGCCGGTGCTCGGCGAGCGGATCTACGGGTGGCCCGGCCATCTCATCGACATCCTGACCGTGTTCGCGACGCTTTTCGGCCTGACCACCTCGCTCGGTCTGGGTGCGTTACAGATCAACGCCGGATTGAATTTCCTCGGCAACAACGTCGCCGCCGCTCCGGCGGTTCCACAGGCGACGATGGTGCAGGTCGGGGTGATCGCGTTCGTCACGCTGATCGCGGTGTTTTCGGTCGCCGCCGGTCTCGACGGCGGCGTCCGTCGGCTCAGTAACCTCAATCTCTTTTTGATGTTCGCGTTGCTGGGGTCGGTGCTCGTGCTCGGCCCGACGCTTTTCATCTTCGGGATGCTCCCGCAGGGGATCGGCGCGTACCTCGGGAACTTCTTCAGCCTCTCGTTCTATGCGGGTGCGGTCGGCGCAGGAACGACGTACGCCTACGACGGGTTCACCGGCGACTGGACGATCTTCTATTGGGCGTGGTGGATCGCGTGGTCGCCGTTCGTCGGGATGTTCATCGCCCGTATCTCGAAGGGACGGACTGTCCGTGAGTTCATCGCCGGCGTGCTCGTCCTCCCGGTGATCTTCTCGTTCGTCTGGTTCGCGGCGATGGGCGGCACCGCCCTAAGCTTCGAACTCACCGAAGCGACCGCGGGAACCGTCTCCGGGCCCATGATCGACGACGGTGGCGGCACCGAAGTCGCCATGTTTGCGATGTTCGACGCGATGCCGGGAACGCTCATCCTCTCGATGCTCGCTGTCGTACTCGTCACTACGTTCTTCATTACGTCTTCGGACTCCGGTTCGCTCGTGATCGATCACCTGACGTCGGGGGGGAAACACGATGCACCCGTCACGATGCGAATCTTCTGGGCGACAGCCGAGGGCGCCGTCGCCGCGACCCTTCTCGTTGCGGGCGGCGCACAGGCACTCAACGCCCTACAGGCGGCAGCCATCACGACCGGCTTGCCGTTCGCGTTCGTTCTCGTGTTCATGACGTATGCGATCCTCAAGGGACTACAGAACGAGTACGAGGTCCTCGAGTCGCGGGCGTTCCAGAGCCGCGTCGAGGAGATGGCCGAGGATGGCGAAATCGTGGTCGACACCGGTGGCGGTGAGATCGTAACCGACATCTCCAGCGGCAGCGGCGCGGGGGATACCGACGACTGACGCCTCGGGGCACTGGTTTATTCATTCCGTCGCTCCGCGACAACAGGCGGACCGCTTTTCGATGCCGTTTTTCCACGAAGCTATCGCCACCGTTCCCACGGATCCTCGGTGTCGGCCCCCTCATCGACGGGTCGTAGATCCGTGGCGTCGGTGTCGTATCCCAACCAGACACCCAAAACAACGGAGATGAACACGAGATAGACGGGAAAGAGCGTGACGACGAGCATCAAATGAAAGCCGTCGGTCGGCGAGAGGAAACCGAGCCAAAAAAGCAAGCCGATCCCGCCGATACCGAGAACAGCCGCCCAGCCGAGCCCGCGTTCGAACGCTTTGTCGGCGAGCGGCCCCGGGCCACTGTCCGAAACCATACGCCGAGAATAGACGGTGGAGACGCATAGATGCCCCGGCCTGAGCCGAATTATTCCTTATAATCGTGTTGGTACTCCCAGTGGTACTGACACGCCGTACAGGACGCCCACTCGGGGACGTCCATCATCTCCGGATGACGGATTCCGTGCTCGAGGCTCTGCTGGCATTCGGGGCAGATGAGTCCCTTGAGCGTCAACTCCGCGAACTCGTCGGGCGGTCGCTGAAAGCCGCAGGTCGGGCAGTCGATGATGTCGTTCGCGAACTCGTGAACGAACGTCGTGTTACAGGTCGGACAGTCGAGTACCGCCGGCGGGCGTTTCGGCCACCCCACATCGCCGATCTTGAACGTGCTGTGGGCTTCGGGTACCGCGAGAGTGAAATTCTCCGGCCCCTCCTTTTCCCACGGCGGATCGACGATGTACATCGCATACCGTTTCAGCCGCTCCAGCATCGAACACGTATACCATTCCCGTGATCATAAGCGCGTGGGTTGTCACGCGGAGACGCCGGAACTGAGACGGCTGAGCGTACGTACACACGGGTTCGGGTCGCTCCGGGACGTGCCCCCGGATCACGAACGGTACGGTCAGTAGTATTTCCACTCGTCGTCGGCGTCCCCCTCGGTGACACCTTCGTCGTCGCTGATCTTTTCGGGAACGACCTCCTCGGGGTCTCGCACTCCATCGCCCTTCGTCGACCGGTACGCGAACACCCCAAGAGAAACCATCACCCCGACGAGGAGCAACGCCCCCGCAACCAACGCCAGCGTGAACGCCATCTCGAAGAGGCCCGACGGGAGTATCAGGAGGACGATGCCCATGCGTACGGGTAGGATCCACACGCATATCAGTATTTCCGAACTTTGCGATGCGAAGCCCGGTTAGCGACCGACACAGGGGACGGTTCCAGTGGCTCGGATACGGCTTAGCGGTTCGCCGGGCCGGTGACCGTTACCGGGACTCCGGACATCCGCATGACCTTCTCGGCGGTGCTACCGAGATACTTGCCGATGGATCCACGACCCTGTTTTCCCATCACGATATGATCGATGTTGTGGTCCTCCGCGTAGTCGACGATCTCCTCCGGAATCCGACCGGTCTTGATCGCCCCGGTCCCTTCGAGGCCGACCTCCGCCGCCCGTTCGACGACGTCGGTCACCGTTTCTTCGCCGTACTCCCTGTACTCTTCCATGTCGTCGTCGCTGATCCCGGCCGTCAGTATGTACGTCGCTCCGGTTTCGATAACGTACAGGGCGTGTACCTCCGCGTCGTACACCTCGGCCATTTCGAGACCCAGCTTCACGCCACGCTCCGCTTCTTTACTTCCGTCCGTCGGAACAAGAACACTTTTACTCATCTGTTGTCGTCCGATCCTCTGTTCCTCCCTACAAATAAAATAATTTTTGATTTAACGGATTTCTGTTACTTAGACGGGGCTCGCCGCTCGAACTCGTTGTTCCTCCAGCGCGTTCGGCGGGTGGCTTCATCGCTTCTGGGGTCGTCGTCCCGTGCTCTCGGGCCCGAGCGGTTCGGTGCTCACGGGTGGCGACGACAGTCCGCACCGCGCGGGTCGACCACGATCACGCGGCCGGTGCTCATTTACTCATTTCTCGCACATATATTGTGAACGCGGTAAACAAAAACAGCGTTCCCGAGGCGACGTGTCGCCCCATCGAGAGCAAAGCGAGCGCACCGAGTGCCAACACGATGGCGAGGAGCGTGAGACCGGTCGTTTTTGCGTTCGTCATCGGATTCCAGTGCGTCCGCGAGTCGTTTATAACATGTGCGCGTTCACCCGGAGTGGCCGTCCGTTTCGACGTTGACGACTTCCACCTCGTAGCCGTGCTCCCTTATGTCCGCGACGATATCCTCCGAGTGCTCGGCGCCGGCCGTCTCGACTTTGAACACGAGATACGCCTCCCCGACGTCGAGGTCCTCAACGGATCTGTCGTGTCTGACGTCGTGAATGTTCGCCCTGCGGTCCGCGATGATGCCCGACACTTCCTCCATCACGCCGGGTTGATCGTCGATCCGAACTCTGAGTCGGATGAACTGCTGTCGCGCGGCGAGGGCATGGATCAACACGGTCTGGAGCTGTGTCATATCCAAGTTCCCACCACAGAGCAACGGCATGACCGTTTCATCCGTGACGTCGAGATCATCCGAGAGGATCGCAGCGACCGAGGCGGCTCCCGACCCCTCGACGACCTGCTTTGCGCGCTCCATGAGGAGCAAAATCGCCTTCGCGATCTCGGTGTCGGTGACCGTAAGGACCTCATCGACGTTCCGTTTGATTATCTCGAAGGTTGTATCGGAGATACCGCCCGTAGCGATCCCGTCGGCGATGGTGTTGACGTCGTCGATCGGGACGGGAAAGCCCTTATCGAGGCTCTTGTGGACCGTCTCAGCTCCGCTCGCTTGGACGCCGACGACGCGCGTCTCCGGGGAGAGATGCTTGATCGCCGTCGAAACGCCGCTTATCAGCCCCCCGCCACCGATCGGCACGACGACGGTATCGACGTCCGGATTGTCGTGATACATCTCCGCGCCGAGCGTCCCCTGTCCCGCGATGATGTCGGTGTCGTCGTAGGCGTGGACGAACTCCGCGTCGCTGTCCTCGACAGCCGACTGTGCGTGGGACATTGTTTCCCGAAAGTCCCGACCGACGAGTTCGACGGTCGCACCGTACCCTCTGGTCGCATCGATCTTTGCCTGGGGGGCGTTTTCCGGCATGAATATGGTCGACTCGGCGCCGCATTTCGTTGCCGCGAGGGCGACACCCTGGGCGTGGTTCCCGGCGCTGGCGGCGATAAAGGAGTCGACACCCGCCTCGACGTCCTGTTTGATCTTGTTGTACGCGCCCCGTGTTTTGAACGACCCCGTCCACTGGAGGTGTTCCATCTTCAGGTACACCTCACCGCCCACGACTCTGTCGAGCGAGGAACTCCGCTCTACCGGCGTCTTTTTGACGACCGTCTCGTCGTCGAGCCGCTCCCGGGCCCGCTCGATGTCCGCATACGTGACCGGCGGCTCGTTCGATCCCCCGTTTGTCATGGATCCTCACGTCCCGATAGGGTTCGCACTGTCGACCGGTTTGCGCTCGCTTGGTCCGTTAGCGTCCGTTGCATAGTTCAGTTACCACCGTTTCTTACAGCAGCCAGCGCCGTGTCATCACCGGATGATCCTCTCGCGCCCCGGATCGAACAGCGGTTCTTCGCGCACGGTCGCGTCGTACGTCTCGCCCTCACACAGCACTTCGACCGCGGTTCCGGCCTCGGCGTGCTCGGAGGGAACGTAGGTGTAGGCGATCGACTCGCCGACGCTGTAGCCGTACTCGCCGTCCTGCACGTAGCCGATCGTCTCGCCGTCCTTGCGGACCGGTCGGCCACCCAGCATGATATCCGTCGAGTCATCGAGCGTCACCGGCGTAATTTCGTCGTCGATCCCGTCCGCGCGCGCCGACTCGAGCGCGTCTCTGCCGATGAACTCGGTGTCCATATCGACCGCGAAGGGGAGTCCGGCCTCGAAGGGGTTCGAATCGGTGTCGATGTCGGTCCCCCACAGCCGGAATCCCTTCTCCAGCCGCATGGAGTTGAGCGCGCCGGCGCCCATCGGTCGCACGCCGAGGTCCTGGCCGGCGTCCCAAAGCGTCTCCCAGAGCCGCTGGCCGTACTCCGTCGGCGCCCACAGCTCCCAACCCAACTCCCCGACGTAGGAGACGCGCAGTGCGATGACCGGCACCTCTCCGACGTACAACCGCTTGGCCCGGAAGTACGGGAACCCCTCGTTGGTGACGTCGGCGTCCGTACACCGCTGGAGTAAAAGCCGCGCGTTCGGCCCCCACAGTCCGATCGTCGACTTCGCGCCCTCCTCGACGTGGACCGACACGGTCCCGGGGGCGTGATCCTCGAGCCAGCCGCCGTGTATTCCCGGGGAGTTGCCGCCGCCCGTCGTGACCATGTACTCCTCGTCGCCGAGGCGGACGACGGTCACATCGGCGAGGATCCCGCCGCCCTCGTTCAACAGCAGCGAGTAGCGGACCTGCCCGACGTCTATCGACATGTCGTTGCTACACACCCGCTGGAGGAACGCCTCGCCTCCCTCGCCCTCGATCATGATCGAACTGAACGAGGTCATATCGAACATCGACACCTTCTCGCGGGTGTGGAGATGCTCGGCCGCCTCGATCGGCGATCGGTTGATCGACTGCCACCCGTCCTGTTCGGGGATCCGGTCGTCGTATCGGTCGACGAGATCGCGGTTCGACTCGTACCACTGTGGAGTCTCCCAGCCGCCGCTTTGATAGAACTCGGCGCCCAGTTCCGCCTGCTGGTGGTAGAACGGGCTCGTTCGTAGCGTCCGGTGGTCCTCGGGTTGCCAGCGCGGCTCGACGATGCTGTACACCTGCTCGTAGCGTTTCGCCCCGCGGTCGACGAAGTAGTCTTTCTCGCCGGCGTGGGGTTCGAAGCGCCTGACGTGGATGCCGCCGGTATCGACGGGGCCGGACGGCAGCCGCGGGGTGCCGTTCTCCATCCACTCCGCGAGGATGCGTCCGTACCCGCCCGAGTGCGTCCACCAGATCGCGAGCCCAGTCCAGAGCCCTTCAACGGCCGCCGTTTCGCCGACAGCCGGCATCCCGTCGGGCGTGAAGACGAAGATCCCGTTCTCCGTCGCTGCGTACTCCGCGTCCTCGGTGGCGGGCAGGAGCTCGTCGAACGCCTGCTTCGCCGATTTTTCGCGGCCACGGTGGGTCGGCGTCTCCCAGTGTTCGCGGGTGAACCCCCGGACCGACGCCTGGTGCTCGTCGGTGTTTTTGCCCATCGCCTCCGGATCGACCGAGAGCGTTTCGTGGTTGTACGAGCCGAGCCCGAGCGCGTCGCCGTGTGTCCTGAAGTACAGCGAGTTGTCCTGATCGCGGCCGACCGGCTGGTGGGGACCTTCGCTCATGTACTCCGCGATGGAGCGATCGCCGGGGACCTCAAGGCCGGTCGTGTTGTCGCCGACCGAGGTTCCCGCGTCCGCGAGTTCGTCCATCGGCTCGGTGACGACGTACTGGTGTTCGACGGGCGCGATCGGGAGATCGAGGCCGGCGAGTCGGCCGGTCTGGTACCCCCAGTTGTTCGTCGCGATCACGCAGCGTTCGCAGTCGATCCGGCCCCGATCCGTCTCGACGCCGTTGATCTCGCCGTCCGCAACGTCGAGATCGAGGACTTCGGTGTTGCCGTAGAAGTCGGCCCCCGAGTGTTCCATGTACCACTGCAGAGCGCCGATCCCGTTCACACGGCCGTCAGTCGGCGAGTAGTAGCCGCCGAGAATCTCGTCTTCGTCGACGAGAGGGAGGTGTTCCGTGACCTCCTCGGGTGAGAGGAGCTGTGGCTCCGGCAACCCGTATGAACTCGCCCACTCGACGCGGCGGCGGAGGAAGTCCATCCGCTCCTCGCTGCGGGCGAGTTCGATCCCGCCGACCTCGTCGTACACGCCGGCGTCGGAGAGAAGCCGGCTCGTGTAGTAGGCCGCCTTCGTCTGTATCTTCGACGGCGACGTCTGAAACATGATCCCGGGGGCGTGGACGGACGAACCGCCGGTGACCGGGAGCGGTCCCTGATCGATGACGGCGACGTCCTCCGCGCCGAGCTCCGTCAGATGGTACGCGACACTACATCCGACGGCACCGGCACCGATGACGACCGTCTCTGCCTGCGATGGGGGCGTCTCTGCGCTCATTTATACTGATAGCTAATGCTTTTCTCGTGTTATTAAACGTACGGGTGCACTAAACACCGTGTTTTTATGCCCGATTCGCGCCGCCCCGACAGCGCTCCGAAACACGCCGAAAGCCGCCGATCGTGGGGTGCCCTTCTCCGCCGCGTCTCAGACGAGCGGTTCCTCGCGCACGGTCGCGGCGTAGCGTTCGCCTTCGTAGAGAATCTCCACCTCGGTACCCGGTTCGGCGTACTCCGGCGGGAGGTACGTGTAGGCGACGCACGCGCCGACGGTGTAGCCGTACTCCGCGCTGTGGAGATAGCCGATGACGTCGTCGCCGTCGAACACCGGCTTGTCGTCGAGCACCACCGCGTCCTCGTCGTCGAGCGTCAGACAGGCCACCTCGTGGTCGATGTTGTCGCCGTTGGCGGCCGCGGCGACAGCCTCCTTGCCGATGAACTCGGTGTCGAGGTCGACAGCCCAGCCGAGGCCGGCCTCGTAGGGGTTGTGCTCCGTGTGGAGGTCTTTGCCCCACAGCCGGAACCCCTTCTCGATGCGGAGCGAGTCGAGCGCGCCGTTGCCGTACGGCCGGAGGCCGTAATCCTCGCCGGCCTCGAGGAGATGCTCCCAGAGCCGTTCGCCGTACTCCGAGGGGGTGTACAGCTCCCAGCCGAGTTCACCCGCATACGAGACTCGAAGCGCCGTTACCGGGATGTTCTTGACGAAGAACTGCTGGCTCGTAAAGAAGGGGAAGGCGTCGTCCGAGAGGTCGGCGTCGGTGACCTCCGAAAGAACCCCCCGTGCGTTCGGACCGGTACAGACCATCGCCGCCAAACTGGACGTGACGTCGTTGACGACGACGTCGTCCGGCGACTGCTCGCGCACCCAGGCGACGTGGTTGTTCCCGACCTCGCGGCCGGTCGTCAACAGGAGATACCTGTCCTCGTCGGTCCGGGTCACGGTGATGTCCGCCCGGACACCGCCGCCCTCGTTGCACATAAGCGTGTATTTGACGTCGCCGACGTCGAGGTCCATGCCGTTCGTACAGAGGTACTGGACGAACTCGCCGGCGTCGCTTCCGACGACCTCCATCTTGTTGAACGAGGTCATGTCGTGGAGGCCGACGTTCTCGCGGACGTTCAGCGCCTCCGCCCCCTCGATCGGCGACCAGTATTCGGCCTCCCAGCCCTCGCGGTCCGGGATCCGGTCGCCGTACTCGGCGAGGAGGTCGGCGTTGGAGTCGAACCAGTGCGGTTCCTCCCACCCGGCTTCGGCCCACAGCTCGGCGTCGTACTCCCTGTGGGTGTGATACATCGGCGTTCGCCGGATGTCGCGCTGTTTGTCCGTCCACGTCCACTTGGGGTGCATGATGTTGTAGACGATCCGGTACTCCTCGCCGCCGATGTCGCGGGCGAAATCCCAACTGCCTTCGTGTTCGTCGAAGCGGTTGACGTCGCAGTGTGCGAGGTCGATCGGTCCGTCGTCGAGTCTGGGCACGCCGTTGACCATCCACTCGGCGAGCGCCTTCCCGGCGCCGCCGGCGTGGGTGACCCAGATCGCCGCCGCCGTCCAGAGCCCGTCGTACTTTTCGACGGGTCCCATCACCGGCAGCCCGTTCGGGGACTCGGCGAACATCCCGTTGTACTTGTGTTCGAGTTCCGCCCCGGCCGTCGCGGGGAGGAGTTCGTCGCTGGCCTGTCGGGGGGCCTTGTCCGGGCGGTCCGGATGGGTCGCGTTGTCCATGTGGTAGTCGGTGAACTCGTGGACCGACCCCTGCTCGCCGTCCGGGTCGTTCCCCCCGAGGTCCCGTGGGTCCGGAACGATCGGCTCGTGGTTGTACGACCCGATTCCGTACGAGTCGCCGTGGTTGCGGAAGTACATCGCGTTGTCCTGATCGCGGAGGATCGGGCGGTCCGGGCCGACGAGCAGCCGTTTGGCCTTCTCACCGGAGACGTTCTCGTAGTTCTCGAACAGGGGGTGGTCGGTGATGTCCACCGCGCTGTCCGCCAACTCCTCGAGCGACTCCGTCATCGTGTACTGGTGTTCGACCGGCGTGACCGGGAGATGCACGTCGAGTTTCTCGCCGAGTTGTCTCGCCCAGATGTTCGTCGCCACCACGACGTTGTCACACTCGATGCTCCCGCGCTCCGTGAGGACCGAACTGACCGATCCGCCGGTCGTTTCGATGTCCTCTGCACGGGTGTGTGGAACGAACTGCGCCCCGCGGTCCATCGCCTCCCGGGCCAGCGCGTCGCAGGCGACGACGCCGGACACCTGTCCGTCCGTGGGCGAGTAGTAGCCGCCGAGAATCTCGTCCTCGTCGACGAGAGGGAGGTGTTCCGTGACCTCCTCGGGTGAGAGGAGCTGTGGATCCTCGATACCCCACGCCGAGGCGTACTCGACGCGGCGCTGGAGGAAGTCCATCCGGTCTTCGCTTCTGGCGACCTCGATACCGCCGGTCTCGTTGTACGCCTGGTGTCCGTCGGCCCCCTCGAGATCGGAGTACAACCGGCGGCTGTAGTCCGCAAACTGGCCGAGTACCTTCGGTTCCGCCGTCTGGAACATGATCCCCGGCGCGTGCGTTGAGGAGCCGCCGGTCGTCGGCATCGGGCCCTGATCGACAACGACGACGTCGTTGTGACCGAGGTTCGTCAACTGGTAGGCGACGTTACAACCGACGATACCGGCACCGATGACGACGGTGTCGGCACGTGTCGGTAAACTGTCTGTCGTCTGCATGAATCTGTCATAATACTGCCGTGGCGGGCGCATATATCTAACGTCTCCCGGGGCACTTTTCAAAACAATTTAAATCTGTCATGTAGTGGTTCAGAATAACACCTATAACGCTGTGAGCAAAACATGAATGTTTTGCTTCCTCGCTTCGCGCGCGTCGCCGTCGTTACGCCGTTCGCGGGGCGGTCGGTCGTTGCTCGACCGCATCGAGCAAGTCGGTGAGCGCCGCCGCTGCTAGATCCAACAGTTCCTCGCCCAGTTCCGGGGTCCCCTCGCGCGGATCCCCGACGACGCCGTTGTCGGTGAACTCCTCCGAGTCGAACGCAAGGTTGACCCCGCTTTGCCACTCGCCCCACCCGTCGCTCCCGTTCTCGGCCGCCGAGTCGAGCCGATCCTCGCGGACCGTCCCCGGGTTCGTATGCCGGAGCAAGGCGGTCTCGAGGGGGCCGCCGTGTCCCATCTCGGACGCGTGCTCGCCGACCGCCTCGAACCACGTGAACGGGACGGTGTAGGCGGCGTCGTGTCGCGTGATGCGTCCGGCGACCTCCCGGAGCGCGTCGACGTTACCGCCGTGTCCGTTGACGAGGACGACGCGGTTCCACCCGTGTGCGGCCAGACTTCCCACGATGTCCCTGACGTACGATCGAAACGTCGACTCCGACGTCCACAGGGTGCCGGTGAACGCCCGGTGCTCCTCGGCGACGCCGACCGGAACCGACGGCGCAACCACGACGGGATCGTCGTATCGTTCGGCAGCGCGTGCGGCGACGCTCTCCGCGTTGAGCGTGTCGGTCCCAAGCGGGGCGTGTGGCCCGTGTTGTTCCGTACTCCCGATCGGAAGAAGCGCGAGCGTCGTCTCGACGTCCTCCATGTCCGTCCACGTTTCCGTCCGGAGATGCATACTAACCCGATCCACACGGACGTGAATAAAGCCTCCCCGACGTTCCTCGCCGGTTTCTTGCAGTTTGCTCACGAAGCGCCATCTCCGCTCACTGTCCCCGACGCTTTTTGTCCGTTCCAGCACGGGTGCGTGTATGAACTACGAACCGATCACCCACACAATGTGCGACCGACCGCTCGTCCGGTTACCGTCGGGACGTGACGTCTCAGTTCCCGTACACAGATACGACGGCGGGGACGGGCCGACCGTGTACATCCAGGCGGCACAACACGGCATCGAACTCAACGGCTCGGCGACGCTCCGTCGTCTCCACGGCGCCTTATCCGGCGGCTCCATCGCCGGGACCGTCGTCGTGGTCCCGGTCGTGAACCCCCTGGCGTTCGATCACCGATCGTATATGATGCCGGCCGAGTACGACGCGATCAACTCGAACCTGAACCGCGTCTGGCCGGGCGACTCCGGAGGGACGCTCCAGGAGCGACTCGCAGCGGCGGTCTGGGACGTCGTCTCAGCGGCGGACGCGGCGATCGACCTCCACACAGGAACCCCGGAGACGCTAGAACACGTTCGACACTTCGTCGGACACGGGGACGCACGAGCGTTCGCCGAGGCGTTCGGCACGGAATACATAATAACTGATAGTTTCGTCGAGACGGACGGAGACGCGTCCAAAGGCACGTTTCGAGCGGCGGCCGCGGAGGCCGACATCCCGGCTATCACGGTAGAACTATCGAACAGCCGGTATGTCTCGGACAGTTCGGTGCAGGCGGGCCTGGACGGTATCCGGAACGTCCTCCGGACCGCTTCGGTGCTGGAAGGTCGTCCCGCGCCACCGCCGGCACAGACCGTCCTCGAACGCGAGGGGGGATCAGTCACCGCCACCGAATCGGGTCTGTTCGAGCCGCGGCGAGAAATCGCCGTCGGGGACCCGATCACCGAAGGGGAACCGATCGGCAGCATCCACTCGCCGTCGACGTTCGAACGGCTCGAAACCGTCACCGCACCCGCTGGCGGTGTCGTCTACTCGCTTGCGCGTGGCTCCGTCGTCGTCGCGGGCGAACGCGTCAGCGGGATCGGAGCCCCCGCGTAGCCGGTCCGGGGTGTGGCGCATTTGAATGGGTTTGCTATTCCGTGGATACGGTTATGATCCATAGCGTGTCACAGTATAGCAATATCATGGAACTACGAACCGCCTTCGAAACGCTCGGCGAAGTCGTCGACCACTACGAGGGCAAAAGCTGCGCGGTTCGGAACGTCGAGACGACAGCGGAGGGGCATGGAGAGACGCTCCATGCGGCGTTCGATCTCGCGGTCCCGTTCGGTATCGGTAGCGACGACGGGACGGGGCCGGGATTCGAACTCGAAGACGCGACGGTCACCGAGGACGGCGTCCTCAGCGTTTCCTTCTCGGTGTCCTCGCTGGTCGCACTCCCGTCGTCGCTCGGCAGCGTCGCCTCGGTGACGCGAACGGAGGTCGATGTCGTCGACGGCGAGGTCGTGTTGGCCCTCGAACTCGTCATCGGGGCTGCCGGGGAGTCCGAACGGGATACGGAACCGAACGGAGCGGAGCCGGAAACGACGGTGGAGTCGGGGCTCATCGGGGAGGTGGAAACGACCCCGGAAAGCGCCGGGGCTCGCGGGACGTTTGCCGACGTTCGCGACGAATCGGTCCCGGCGTACGAGGACACCGAATACCTTCGAACGCTCTACGAGGAGTGCGATAACTTCGGCGAAATGAGCCGATCGATCGAGATGGACGTTTCCTCGGAAACCGTTCGCCGGTACATGATCGAAGCGGGGATCCACCAGCCGGACTCCTACGATACGGCCCGGATCGAGGACGGGAGGACGACTGACTCGGAGCCGACGGGAGCTACCGGGCGGGACGAAGACGAATTAGGCCCGAACAGCGATCGCGACAGCGACGGACTGGTCGTCGGTGAGGAGATCGCAACCGACGGTATCGGACTCCCCGACGGCGTTCTGATAGAGGACATCGCGGACGCGGTAGTCAGTTCGGCGACTGTCCACCAGGTTCAACGACAACTCGGGCTCGAGCGAACTCGGACGCGTGAACTGCTTGAGGAACTCAATCTCTTGGATCTGGTTCTTCGGCCGATAGCCGACTCCGATCGGACCGTCTCCTACGATCAGGTCGCAACCCGGCTCCGGCAGTGCGCCCCGAGCGGCGCCTGACGGTTCGCAGCTGTCCGGGGGTTCTTAAATGGGTTATGTGGCTCACCAACAAACAAAAGTGTACACGAATCAATATCCATACAACTCATGGCAGTAAAATCGCGTTCTGTCGACCGTGCCGGTGTGGAGACACTTCTGACGGGCGCCCGTTTCGAACTGATGCCGTTCGAGAGCTTCGACGAGGAGATACAACATCTTCCGGACGGCGCGACGATCGCCATTACCACGTCGCCGCAACTCGGCATCGACGCGACCGTCGAACGGACCGAGGACGCCGCCGCGATGGGATACGACGTCGTCCCTCACATCGCCGCACGCTACATCGAGGATCGGAGTCACCTCGAAACGATCGCCGGGCGACTCGAAGCGGCTGGAATCACGGACATCTTCGTCCCCGGTGGCGACAGAGAGGAGCCGGCCGGGGAGTTCGAATCCGCCTACGATCTGCTCGAGGCGCTCGACGAGATGCCGTACTCCTTCGAGGAAGTCGGTATAACCGGCTACCCCGAGGGCCACGATTTCATCGACGACGAGGCGCTGGCCGAGTCGATGGAGCGAAAGGCCCCCTACGCGACCTACATCGTCACGCAGCTCTGTTACGACCCGGAGACGGTTCTCGAGTGGATCGAGTCGATCCGTGCCCGCGGCGTCGAGCTGCCGGTCGAGATCGGCATTCCGGGCGTCATGAACTACCAGCGGCTGATGAGCATCTCACAAAAGGTCGGCGTCGGCGATTCGATCAGGTTCCTGCGGAAGACGACCGGCGTGCTCGGATTCGTCAAACAGCTTGTCGGCTCCCGCGGCACGTACAAACCGGACGACCTGATCGACGGGCTCGCCCCGTACGTCGGCGACCCGGAGTACGGCATCCGAGGGGTCCACATCTACACGTTCAACCAGACACCCGACACCGAATCGTGGAGACACGCCCGCCTCGACTCCTGAACCCCTTCGACATCCGTTTTACCCCCAACGTATCGATTAAACACCATTACCCGAAGTACGCTTGCTGACCCCTACCCAGGCCACAACGTATCAGATTCCCTTTCGTTTCTGCGAGGGCCAGCTTATTGATGTTCGATCCCGTATCGAGGATATGAGCTACGAAACGGTCCGCGAGTCGGATCCGGCCGCCGCCGAGGCGCTCGACGGCGAGCGACGGAGGCAGAACGGGACACTCGCGATGATCGCGAGCGAGAACCACGTCTCCGAGGCCGTGATGGAGGCCCAGAGTTCGGAGTTGACCAACAACTACGCCGAGGGGTACCCCGGCGAACGCTACTACGGCGGGTGTGAATTCGCCGACGATATCGAGCAACTGGCGATCGACCGCGCCAAACAGCTGTGGGGTGCCGACCACGTGAACGTCCAGCCGCACTCGGGCTCGCAGGCGAACATGGGTGTCTACCTGGCGATGCTCGATCCGGGCGATAAGATCCTCTCGTTGGATCTGACGCACGGCGGCCACCTCTCACACGGCCACCCGGCGAACTTCGCCGGGCAGGTGTACGAGGTCGAACAGTACGAGGTCGACACCGACACCGGCTACGTCGACTACGAGGGGCTTAGAGACCACGCGGAGACGTTCGATCCGGATATAATCGTTTCGGGCTACTCGGCGTATCCGCGGGAGGTCGAGTTCGACCGTATCCAGGCGGCCGCCGACGCGGTCGGCGC
>LFFM01000665.1_pt1 | contig 24051 bp, 23 predicted proteins | sample 643131 | NCBI WGS metagenome assembly LFFM01 (sample SAMN03777445, study PRJNA286221) | soda lake metagenome | biome: soda lake; feature: Kulunda steppe; material: water; isolation source: sample Tc-Br brine of Tanatar trona crystallizer | place: Russia: Kulunda steppe | collected 2011-07
GAACGCGGCGTCGAGACGCCCCTCGAGTCGCCACACCCGCCACGGCCCGAAAGCGTCTGGCCGTCGCTCTACACCGGGACCGACCCGAGCCACCACGGCGTCTACGGCGCACCCGCCTTCGAGGGGTACCCCGGCGATCGGACCCCGCTGTCGCGGATCGACGTCCGCCGGCCCGCCCTCTGGGACTACCTCTCGACGCTGGGCGTCCCCTCGGTCGTCCTCTCGGTCCCGCTCTCTCACCCCGCCGATCCACTCGAGGGCACGCTCGTCCCCGGGGAGCCGGCACTCGAGGACGAGCCGGCCCATCCACGGGGAGTCCGTGCGGGGATCTCGGAGACGCTCGGCGAGGAGTACGTCCTCTCGCCGACCCCGGCGGATGTGGACCGTCGTCTCGACCCCGTCGATGTCATAGACCAGCGACGCCGGGCGTTTCTCACCCTCCTCGAGACCGCCGAGTGGGAGTTCGGGCTCTGTCGGGTCGGAGCGACGGACCCGACCGCGTGGGGGATCGACACGGCCGGTGACCTCCGTGGGGTGTACGAGGCCGTCGATCGGTTCGTCGACGACGTGTTAGCGGCCGTCGGGGCGGGAACGAACGTCGTCGTCTGTTCGCCCTACGGGACCCGGCCCGTCTCCGGCTACCGGGTTCACGTCAACGAACTGCTGTGTGAGGTGGGCTTTCTCGAGCGCCGAGGCGTCGGCGAGCGACAGCCGACACACGGGAACGACCGCCCGCCCACACTCGAGTGGGTCCTGGCCCCGGTTCGCCGTCTCGGGGCCGGCCTCGAGTCGCTCGCCGCGAGGCTCCGCCCGGACGCCCCGACCGTGGACTCCCACGACCCGTTCGACTGGGCCGGGTCGCTCGCTTACGCCCCGCCGGACCGGGACGGCGTCCGGCTCAACCTCGTCGACCGGGACCCCGACGGGATCGTCTCTATACACTCCTACGAGAACGCCCGCGAGGAACTGCTCGAGATCCTCGCCCGGGCGGAGACCCCGGACGGCGACCCCGCCTTCGGCTTCGTCCGTCGGCGCGAGCGCGTCTACGACGGCCCGTTCCTCGAGACCGCCCCGGACGTCCTGTACTCGACGGCCGGGACGGGAAACGTCGCCTCGACGCGCCCGTCCCCGCGCTCGTTCGTGCCGGTAACCGGCTACGGGCGCGATCCGGAGGGGCTGTTTCTCGGGACCGGCCCCGGCTTCAGGGCGACCGAGGACGTCGACCGACTCACGGTCCCCGACGTCGCCCCGATCGCGCTCGCCGTCCTCGGACGGGCGGTCCCCTCGCTCGTGACCGGGACCGCGCCGACGGAACTGGTCGTCCCTCGCGTGAGGCGAACCGAGTACCCCGAATCGACCTACGGCGCGGCGGCGACCGACCCGACCTTCGACGACGCGGGGCTCACCGACCGCCTCGAGGGCCTGGAGTACCCGTAGTACGGTGTCACAGCAGTATTTATAACGGAGGTTTCCCTTTTCGACTGATGGGGGAAAGTCAGCCATGGCGTCGACACCCAGCGACGGGGCGGCACGGATACGCGCATCCCACGTAGCCGCCGCGCTCGGCACCTGGACGTACCGGACGACGCCCCGTCTCGAGGACGCGGTGTACGACCGGTTGTCACGGTCGTTCCCGGACGTCGAGGTCCGTTTCGGAGAGCAAAAGATGGAGGCGGACATCCTCGTCGACGACGTCGGAGTGAGGATCGTCCGGGGGCTCCACGACGGCACGAGTCGGGAGTTTCGGATCCTCACCGATCAGTACGACGAACTCGTCTTGTACTCACCGTCGGTCCACCGGACCTACCCCGACCAGTGGGAGCGGGTCAAACACCTCTACGGGTCCGAGCGGAACCCGGGATCGAACGTCCACTTCGTCGAGAAGAAACCGCCGGCCCCAACGGTGATCGAGGAACCCTCGGGGGTCGAGATCCTCCTCCTGATCCCGCTCGTGATGTTCGGGATCGCCGGACTGCTCGCGGCGTTCGTCGGCGTATTCACGGGCTTTGATATGCACATGACGACCGCGGAACTGTTTTTCGTCGGCGCGTTCAGTGCGCTCGTGTTCGTCATCGCCATCGGCGTCTTCGTCCTGACTGGCGCGTACCGACCCTACTGCAACTCGCTTATCATCCGGTTGAAACAGTGAGGGGCGTCAGTCACCCGCGAGTCAACTCCGCTGAGGGCTGTCCCGGAGAACGGTGATCGCAGCCGGAAGGTTCATTTATAAGGTAGCTAGATAGTGGGGTACGTCGTCGGCGTCGGAAACGGGACGGGGAAAGACAGCGTTTCGACGCCGAAACCGGAACATGGAACCGAACGCCCCATACAACCGACGGATCGACGAATACTGGGATTGGGCAGTCGTTGCCCTGTTTCTCCTGTTAGCTGTCAATCTGCTCACCTCGATGTACGCAACGGCGGTCGTCGGCATAGAACACGAGTCGAACCCGCTCATGTCGTGGCTGTTCGGCCAGTCACTCGGGGTCATCGTCGTCTTCCACATCGGCGTGGGAACCGTCGTCGCGTTGCTCTTTTACGTCCTGTTCGAACTCGTCCGTCTGACCCCACGGACCTACCGCGGGATGGTGATGCTGTCGGTCGAGATCTACCTCGGCTTGCTCGTCGCGGTCGGACTGCTCGTCTTCGCGAACAACGTCACAGTCATCGTCTTCGGGCAGGGACTGTTCACTTAATCGGTTCGATACACACGGTCGTGTCCTCCCCGAGTGAGAACCCTTAAGCGCCGGCGAACAGAAGCGCCGGCAAATGACGGCACTCGAGACACCGGGACCGACGCTCGGCGTGGTCGGTGGGGGACAACTCGGCCGGATGCTCGCCGAAGCGGCGGGACCGCTCGGCGTCGAGGTGATCGTCCTCGACCCGACGCCGGAGTGTCCCGCGTCGGCGGTCTGTCGTGACCAGATCGTCGCCGGCTTCGACGACGAAGCGGCCATCCGCGAGCTCGCAACCCGCGTCGACGTGCTCACCTTCGAGATCGAACTGGCAGACCAGGAGGCCCTGGGTCGGGTCCACGAGGCGACGGGCGTCCCCGTCCACCCACGGCCGGAGACCCTCGAGTTGATCCACGACAAACTCCACCAGAAACGGGCACTCGAGGACGCCGGCGTCCCCGTTCCCCCCTTCCGGGCGGTCGAGGACGCCGAGGACGTCCGGGAAGCGATCGACGACTACGGCGCGCCCGTGATGCTCAAAGCCCGCACGGGCGGCTACGACGGCCGCGGGAACGTCCCCGTCGAATCGCCCGACGAGGCCGAAGAGGCCCTCGAGGCCGTCGCCGGCCCCGCGATGGTCGAGGCGTTCGTCGACTTTACACGCGAAGTGTCCGCCATCGCGGTCAACGGCGACGGCGAGACCGCGACCTACCCCATCGGGGAGAACGTCCACGAAGCGGAGATCCTCCGGGAGACGATCGTTCCCGCACGATCGGATGACGAGGCGACGGCCCGGACACGGTCGGTCGCGACGGACGTCCTCGAGCTCATGGAGGGCCGTGGGGTCTACGGGATCGAGTTCTTCGAAACACCCGACGGGGAGATCCTGCTCAACGAGATCGCACCACGCCCGCACAACTCCGGCCACTGGACGATCGAAGGTGCGGTCGTCTCCCAGTTCGAATCCCACGTCCGGGCGGTCCTCGGGTGGCCGCTCGGATCGACCGAACTCCGTGCGCCCACCGTGAGCAAGAATTTGTTAGGCGACGTCGAGGAGAACCGGGAGGCACGGCTCTCGAACGTCGAGCGGATCCTCGAGACCCCACGGGCACACCTCCACTGGTACGGCAAACGCGAGGCCCGCCCGCTGCGGAAGATGGGCCATCTCACCGTCACCGCCCGCGAGGGCGAGCGCCGCGAGGACCTCCTCGAGACCGCACGCGAACTCGAAAACGCGACGACCTTTCGCTAAACGATGACAGACAGCGTTTCAGACCTGATCGATCGGTTGCACAGTGAAGCGGAGATGGACCTCCCCGCCGGGGAAACCCCCGACGTCGGCATCGTCATGGGGAGTGATTCGGACCTCGAGACGATGCTGACCGGCGGTCGCCGCCGGGGAGCCTACGATGCGTTCGTCGACGAACTCGGGTTCGAAGAGCAGACCGAGTTCGAAGCCCCGCCGGAGGCCCGCTTTACCTTCGAGACGTACGTCACCTCCGCTCACCGCACCCCGGAGTTGATGTACGCCTACGCCGAGACCGCCGAGGATCGGGGTCTCGACGTCATCATCGCGGGCGCGGGCGGGAAGTCCGCCGACTTGCCGAACATGACGGCGTCGATCGCCTACCCGCTTCCCGTCATCGGCGTCCCCGTCCAGGAGAAATCGGTCGATTCGGTGATCGGGATGCCGACGGGCGCACCGATCGTCGCCGTCGACGCCGGCAAATCGTTCAACGCCGCACTCTCCGCCGCCCAGATCCTCGCTCGAGAACACGAGACGGTCCGCGAACGGTTGCTCGAGTACCACGGGAGGCTGAAAGGCGAGGTCGGCGACGTCTCCCGGGAGCTCCACGACCGGGGGACCCTCGAGTTCTCGGGTGAATAACTCGGCCGTTCGATCCACTCGGTCACCGGATTTCGTCTTTCGGGGGTTAAACGACCTGTAATATGAAAAATCATGTAAACGATTTTCACGAATGGCCACTCTCCGTGGAGGTATTTTCCATCTACGGAGTTTGAACTCGTCGAAACCGTACGAAAAGCGAAGAATCAACCCTTATATGGGAGCGTTGCCAACCTCCAGACGGTACGGAGATGAATCAATGGATAGCCGTCGGGGCACTCGCGTTCGTGGGGTTACTGATCCCGCTTGGTATGATGGCGGTGTCGTATCTCCTGCGACCGAGCGTCCCCGAAACGAGTAAACGCGCCACCTACGAGAGTGGGGAGGTGCCGACCGGCGGGACGCGCATTCGGTTTAACATCCAGTATTATATGGTTGCGCTCTTGTTCGTCGTCTTCGACATCGAGACTGTCCTGCTTTTCCCGTGGGCGGTCGTCTACCGGGAGGCCGTCGTGTCGGAGGAGATCTCCCTGGTTCACGCACTCGGCCCGATGTTGTTGTTCGTCGCCATCCTCTTCGTCGGACTCGCGTGGGCGTGGCGCAAGGGTGCAGTCGAGTGGGCACAGAACCCAGGGCAGGTCGGAGCCGAGGTTGATCGACCATGAGCAACGAACCACGCCAGAAAACGTACGAAACCGCAGCACCGTCGACAGATACCCGGGACGCCCGGATGGGCGAGGGGATGGACGACCGGTTCAACTCCAAACTCCGGGAGGCGTTCGGAGCATCACCGTTTATCCTCACCAAGTTCGACGAGTTCATGAACTGGGTCAGGGGCTCGTCGATGTTCATGTTACAGTTCGGGATCGCCTGCTGTAGCATCGAGATGATCCACACCTACGCGATCAAACACGACCTGGATCGCTTTGGCGCGGGCGTGCCTCGAGCGTCCCCCCGCCAGGCCGACGTCATCATCGTCCCCGGGACGATCGTCTCGAAGTTCGGCCCCCGGATGAAACGCGTCTACGACCAGATGCCCGAACCCAAGTTCGTCGTCGGGATGGGGTCGTGTACGATCTCCGGCGGCCCCTTCCAGGAGGGATACAACGTCGTGAAAGGGGCCGAAGAGATCATCCCGGTCGACATCCACGTCCCGGGCTGTCCACCACGCCCCGAGGCGCTGGTCTACGGCGTCGCCAAACTCCAAGAACGGATCAAAAACGGCGAATCCTCGCCGGTCGTGGTCAAACCCTACGAACTCGAGGAGTTCGGGGACCTGCCACGGGACGAACTGGTACAGCAACTCGCCGACCGGATCGACGAAGAGGACCTCGTCATGCGGTATAACTGGGCCGATTCACCATGAGCACGGGACTCGAGAACGGCCTCGAGGTAAGCGAAGACGACCTCGAGACCCTGATCGGTGACCGCGCACTCGACCGTGAGGACCACGTCAATGCACCGGGCTTTGTCGTCCGGCCCGATCAGGTCCAGGAGGTCCTCACGGACCTCCGCGATGAGGCCGGCTTCGATCACCTCTCCTGTCTCACCGCCCAGCAATACGAGAACCGCTACGAGTCGATCTACCACCTCAAAAAGTACGCCGACCCGACCCAGGAGGTGAGCGTCGTCGTCCCGACCGCCGTCGACGAGCCGGTAAGCCAGAGCGCAGCGCCCGTCTTCCGGACCGCGGACTGGCACGAACGGGAGGCCTACGACCTCGTCGGGATCGAGTACGACGACCACCCCGACCTCCGGCGTATCCTGCTTCCCGACACCTGGCAGGGCCACCCCCTGAGCCTCGAGTACGACCAGGAACAGCCACAGGTGGTTACCCTCTCCGAACACGAGAACCCGGTCCAGCCGGACCACCACGACACCGAGTCGGACACGATGTTCCTGAACATCGGTCCACACCACCCGGCGACCCACGGCGTGCTCCACGTGAAGGCGGTCCTCGACGGCGAGACCGTCGTCGACGTCGACCCCGACATCGGCTATCTGCACCGCTGTGAAGAGCAGATGTGCCAGTCGGGGACCTATCGCCACCAGATCATGCCCTACCCCGACCGGTGGGACTACGTCTCCGCCGGCCTGCTAAACGAGTGGGCCTACGCGCGTGCCGCAGAGGACTTAGCGGACATCGAGGTTCCCGAGTACGCACAGGTCATCCGGACGATGTCCGCGGAGCTGTGTCGGATCGCCGCACACATGCTCGCACTCGGGACGTTCGCACTCGACGTCTTCGGGGACTTCACCGCCGTCTTCCAGTACGCCTTCCGGGACCGGGAGGTCGTCCAGGACATCCTAGAGGACCTCACCGGCCAACGGCTGATGTTTAACTACTTCCGGCTCGGCGGGGTCGCCTGGGACCTGCCGGAACCACGGGAGGAATTCTTCGAGAAGACCCGTGAGTTCCTCGATGACCTCCCGGCCAAAGCCGAGGAGTATCACAACCTCATCACGGCAAACGAAATCTTCCAGGTCCGGTGTGTCGACACCGGCATCCTAGAGCCCGAGGTCGCCAAACAGTACGGCTGTACGGGCCCCGTCGCCCGCGGGTCGGGCGTCGACTACGACCTCCGACGGGACGACCCCTACGGCTACTACCCCGAACTCGAGTGGAACGTCGTCACCGAGGACGGGATGGACAACTACTCGCGCGTGCTCGTGCGGATGCAGGAGGTAAAAGAGAGCGCGAAGATCATAGAGCAGTGTATCGACGTTCTCGAGGAGTGGCCCGAAGACGACCGGGAGATCCAGGCAAACGTCCCGCGAACGCTCAAACCCGATGCGGACACCGAGGTCTACCGGGCCGTCGAGGCGGCGAAAGGGGAACTCGGGATCTACATGCGCGCAGACGGGACGGACACGCCCGCTCGCTTCAAGATCCGCAGCCCGTGTTTCCACAACCTCTCGACTCTCGCGGAGATGGCCCAGGGCGAATACATCCCGGATCTGATCGCCTCGCTCGGTAGCCTGGATATCGTGCTCGGGGAGGTGGACCGGTGATGGAGGTTCCGCTGGAAGCGGGCGACACCTACCTGTTACCCGAGCGGATCTCCGATCTCACCGGTCTCGGTGGGTTCGGGATGGCGGGTGAACTGCTCGCGGCCTTTATCGCCGCGTTCATCGTCGGCAACCTGATGCTCGCGATGACCGGCGTCGCAGGCCCGTGGGCGAAACGAAAGATCACCGCGGCGTTCACCGACCGGATCGCGGTCAACCGCGTCGGTCCGTGGGGGCTGTTCATCATCGTCGCCGACGCCGTCCGACTGCTCGCAAAGGAGATGATCATCCCCGAGAACGCCGACCGGCCGGCCTACGACCTCGCGCCGATCGTCGTCGCGGGGTCGGCGATGCTCGGTTTCGCCGTGATCCCGATGGGATCCGGCGTCCAACTCGCCGATCCGGAGGTCGGGCTGGTGTACGTCTTCGCGGTCGCCGGTATCGCGAGTATCGGGCTCGTGATGGCCGGCTACGCCTCGGCGAACAAGTACTCGCTTCTCGGTGGACTGCGCGCGATCGCACAGAACATCGCCTATGAGATCCCGCTGGTCGTCACCGGGATGTCCGTAGTGCTTTTCGCCGGCACGCTCCAGTTGAGCGAGATCGTCGCCGCCCAGTCCGAACCACTGTTTACCATCGCCGGCGTGACGATCCCGGCCTGGTACGCGCTCGTGAACCCGTTCGCGTTCGTGCTCTTTCTCGCGGCGAACTTCGCCGAAGTCGGTCGGAACCCCTTCGACACGCCGGAGGCACCGACCGAGATCGTCGCCGGCTATCAGACCGAGTACTCCTCTGTGTACTTCGTCCTGATCTACCTCGGGGAGTTCCTCCACATCTTCCTCGGGGGGGCGATCATCGCGACGATCTTCCTCGGTGGGCCGGCCGGACCCGTCCTGCCGGGCATCGTCTGGTTTATCATCAAGATCTGGGCGGTGTTCTTGCTCACCCAGTGGCTGCGTTCTGCGCTGCCGCGGGTACGGATCGACCAGCTCATCGAGATCGGCTGGAAGGGCATGCTCGTCCTTTCGTTTGCCAACCTCGTGCTCACCGCGGTAATCGTGGCGCTGATCGAATCACCCGGACTGTGGGGCTAAAATCATGATCGGACTACTCAAATCCATGGCAACGACGATGAAACACGCGCTGGACGGCTCGACGTTTACCGTCGAGTATCCGGACGAAGCACCCAACGTCTCGCCGCGGTTCCGTGGCGTTCACAAGTTCAGCCAGGAACGGTGTATCTGGTGTCGCCAGTGTGAGAAGGTCTGTCCGAACGATACGATACAGATCGTGATGGACGACAAGCGAAACGGCGAGCAGTACAACCTCCACATCGGACAGTGTATCTACTGTCGGCTCTGCGAGGAGGTCTGTCCGACCGAAGCCATCGTGTTGACACAGAACTTCGAGTTCACCGGCGACACCAAAGCCGACCTCGTCTACAACAAAGAGCAACTGCGCTCTGTCCCGTGGTACAAGGACATAGACCCGGTCGAGTCACGCGAACCCGACAGGAGCGCGTGGCTCGGCGACGGTGATGGGGAGGTCGATTACCAGTGAACGGACTGCCCGTCCGTCCCGAGAGAGGGCTTACGAGATACGATTACAACACATGACATCCGAGCTGATCGCGTTCGCGCTGTTCGCTGCGGTCACCCTGGGCAGTGCGATCGCCGTCGTGCTCCTCCAGGACCCGTGGCATTCGGCGCTCATGCTGGGTGTGGCCCTGCTGAGCGTCGCGGTCCACTACATCATGCTCGCGGCGGAGTTCGTCGCCATGATGCAGATTCTCGTCTACGTCGGCGGGGTACTCGTCCTCATCACGTTCGCCGTGATGCTCACCCAACCGGAGGAGCGAGAAGAGGTGGTACAGACATGACGACAGGTCCGAAGTTACGGCTGGGATCCGACCTCCTCCCGGGGATCATCGCCGTCGCGTTGTTCGCGATGATGGGACTCATCGTCCTGAACACGAGCTTCACCGGGATGGAAGGGTTCCCGGAGACGTCGATCACCGCCGAGATCGGCTACGCACTCTTCGACATGACGCCACTGCAGTCGGAGGGACTCGCCGACACCGAACGGTTCCTCGCCGCGTTCTTGCTCGCCGCGATCGTCCTAGACGCCGCTCTCGACGCCGCCCTCGTCCTCGCAAAACGCGAGGAAGCGGGCGAAACCGTCACCGCACTCTCGAGCACCGCGGCCTCGAGTTCGTCCGGCCCGGCGGGGACTCCCGGCGGCGCGGCGACCGACGGCGGGACCGACGATACGACCGAGGGGGGTGAGCGGGCGTGACCGTTCCCGTCGAGTACTACGTCTTGCTCTCGCTTGCCCTGTTCTGTATCGGTCTTTTCGGTGTTCTGACGAGACGGAACGCACTGATGTTCCTGATGTCGGTCGAACTCATGCTCAACGCGGCGACGATCAACCTGATCGCATTCGCGTTCTATCACGGCAACCTCACGGGGCAGGTCTTCGCGCTGTTTGCGATGGCCCTCGCCGCCGCGGAGGTCGCCGTCGGCCTCGGGATCATCCTGGTGTTGTATCGGAACTTCCGGGACGTGGACGTGACCGTCCCATCGACGATGAGGTGGTAAATAGATGGCAACTGCGTTCGAATTCGCTCCGGCGATCGCACTGTTCCCGCTTGCGGCGTTCGTGATCGCGCTGGCCTTTGGCAAGTACATGCCAAAGAAGGGTGCGCTCGCGGGTATCGCCGCGACCGCGGCCTCGCTCGTCTTCTCGCTGTGGGCGTTCGTGACCGTCGCGGGCGGTGAAACCTACCACGAGACGCTCTATGAGTGGGCCGTCGGCGACCCAACGAGTGAGGCGGGCGTGCAGGGAATCGAGTTCACCTTCGGTATCTTGCTCGATCCGCTCTCGACGCTGATGCTCGTAATCGTCTCGCTGATCGCCCTGCTGGTCCACGTCTTCAGCCTCGGCTACATGAACGCCGAGGGCGAGACGGGCCTGCCGCGATACTACGCCGAGCTCGGCCTCTTTACGTTCAGCATGCTCGCGTTCGTCTTCGCGGACAACCTGCTGATGGCGTTCATGTTCTTCGAGCTCGTCGGCCTGTGTTCGTACCTGCTGATCGGCTTCTGGTTTCGAACCGAGTCCGCGCCCTCGGCGGCGAAGAAGGCGTTCCTGGTCACCCGCTTCGGTGACTACTTCTTCCTGCTGGGCGTCGTCGCCATCGCCGCGACCTTTGGCACGCTGCAGTTCGCCGGACCGGAGTCGTTCGTCGACGCCGCCGCAGACGCAATCGACGGCGAAGAGACGCTCTTTGGCTTCGGTGCTGAAACCTGGGTCACGATCACCGGCCTGCTGGTACTCGGCGGCGTGATCGGGAAATCCGCACAGTTCCCACTTCACACCTGGCTGCCCGACGCGATGGAAGGTCCGACCACGGTTTCGGCTCTCATCCACGCCGCGACGATGGTCGCCGCCGGTGTCTACCTGGTCGCCCGGATGTTCGGCTACTACGCACTGAGCCCGACCGCACTCGCGATCATCGCGTTCGTCGGTGGCTTCACCGCCCTGTTCGCCGCGACGATGGGCGTCGTCAAAGACGACATCAAACAGGTGCTCGCGTACTCGACCATCAGCCAGTACGGCTACATGATGCTCGGGCTCGGCGTCGGCGGCTACGTCGCCGGCGTCTTCCACCTCATGAACCACGCCTTCTTCAAGGCGCTGCTGTTCCTCGGTGCGGGTGCCGTCATCATCCTCATGCACCACGAACAGGACATGTGGAAGATGGGTGGCCTGAAGGACAAAGCACCCGTCACCTACTACACCTTCCTCGCCGGTGCGCTCGCGCTCGCGGGGATCATTCCGTTCTCGGGCTTTTGGTCCAAAGACGAGATCCTCTATGACGCCTTCGTCCTCGGCCTCGAGGACCCCGTCTTCGGGGTGGCCTACGCCATGGCGCTTCTGGCCGTCTTCTTCACCGGCCTGTACACCTTCCGGATGGTCATCCTGACTTTCCACGGTGAGCCACGAAGCGAGGCCGCAGCGGACCCACATCCGGTCGGCCCGAGCGTCACGTTCCCGCTTGCGACCCTCGGCGTGCTCGCACTCGTCGCCGGCGTCGCCAACCTCGCCCCCATCGCGAAGCTCACCGGGATGGATATCACCTACCTCGAGTTCTGGCTCGACGGCGAGTACGGCGTCGTAGATGGGCTGACCTACACGGCCTACACCGAGACGATCGGCTACCCCGCCGGTGAGATCGTCTCCGAACAGGCGACGCTGCTGATCGCCGCCGGGCTCGGGCTCGGACTGGCCGTCGCCGGCGCGCTCACCGCGTACGTCCTCTACAGCGGCCCCGAACCGGTTCGCCACACCGAGAAACTCGGTTCGGTCTACGGCGTCCTCCGGAACAACTACTATCAGGACGAGTATCAGGTCTGGCTCGCCCGGAATCTCACGCTGCCGGTGGCTCGAGGCGCGGATCGGTTCGACCAGGGCGTCATCGACGGCGTGGTCAACGGCGTCTCGAGTGTGAGTCTCTTCGGTGGCGGCGGAGTCAAACGCCTCCAGACGGGCGTCGTGACCAACTACGCGGCGTTGATCATGCTCGGGTTCCTCGCCCTGTTGCTCGTCTTCGGCCTCCACGGCGGGTGGTTCCTATGATTATCGAGACACTCATCGCAGTCACGTTGGTCGGCGCGCTGGTGACGTTCCTCGCGCCGAATCGCATCGCCGGCAAGCTGGCTTTCGCCATCAGCCTGATCCCCGCAGCAGTGAGTCTGTGGATGTTCACGGCCTTCGACGGCAGCGGCAACGCCTTACTCGAGGGCACGCTGGCCTTCGAGTCACGGTTCGAGTGGATCACGCTCGGTGAGTACACGATCTCGTGGTTCGTCGGGCTCGACGGCATCTCCCTGCCGCTCGTCGTCCTGACCACGGTCCTGACGTCGCTCGCGATCGTGAGCTCCTGGACACCGATCGACGACCGCGAAGCACAGTTCTACGGGCTCGTGTTGTTCATCGAGGCGAACCTGATCGGCGTCTTCGTCGCGCTCGATTTCTTCCTGTGGTTTATCTTCTGGGAGGCAGTCCTGATCCCGATGTACCTGCTGATCGGCGTCTGGGGTGGCCCACGCCGCAAGTACGCCGCGATCAAGTTCTTCGTCTACACGAACGTGGCGTCGCTCGTGATGTTCGGTGCGTTTATCGCGCTCGTCGTCGGGCTCGGTGACGCCGTCACGAGCTTCGCCCTGCCGGAGATCACCGAGGCAATGCTCGACGGCGGTCCCGGTGAGTTCGCCGGCATCGCCGGCACCACGCTCACCTCGGTCGTCTTCGTGGCGATGTTCGTCGGCTTCGCCGTGAAAGTCCCCGTCGTCCCGTTCCACACGTGGCTGCCCGACGCCCACGTCGAGGCACCGACCCCCGCGTCGGTGTTGCTGGCTGGCGTCCTGTTGAAGATGGGGACCTACGCACTGTTGCGATTTAACTTCACGATGTTCCCGAGCGACGTCGTCTCGACGTTCGCGATCCCGATCGCCGCGATCGCGGTGATCAGCGTCATCTACGGCGCAATGCTCGCACTCGCACAGACGGACCTCAAGCGAATCGTCGCCTACTCCTCTGTGTCGTCGATGGGCTACGTCATCCTCGGCCTGATCGCCTACACCCAGTACGGCGTCGGCGGGGCGACCTTCCAGATGGTCTCTCACGGACTCATCTCGGGGCTTATGTTCATGGCCGTCGGCGTAATCTACAACGCCACCCACACCCGGATGGTCACCGACATGTCCGGGATGGCGGATAAGATGCCCGTCGCCGTTGGCATCCTCATCGCCGGTGCTTTCGGTTACATGGGCCTGCCGCTAATGAGCGGCTTCGCCGCGGAGTATTTCATCTTCTTCGGCGCTTTCGGCTCCGAGATGCTCGAGTACGCCCCGATCTTCACCGCACTGGCGATGTTCGGCATCGTCATCGTCGCGGGCTACCTGCTCTTTGCGATGCAACGGACCCTCTTCGGTCCCTACCGCTTGGAGACCGACTACGAGGTGACCCGCGCCCCCTTCCACGACGTCGCGCCGATGTTCGTCCTGCTCGGATTGATCATCGCACTCGGCGTCGCTCCCGAACTGATCTTCGATATGATCCGTGACGCTGTCGACCCGATCCTCGGAGGTGAACTGTGATGGAACCGATCGCACTGCCGGACTGGGCAGCACTCGGACCCGCGCTGGTCCTCGCCGTAACCGCCTTACTCCTGTTCGTCGTCGACGCTGTCAACCCACGGAAGACGAACCGGCCGCTGATCGCGGGAACCGCGACGGTCGGCTCGCTCGCGGCGCTCGCCGTCGCCGTCTGGTACCTGCTCGCCGGCGTCGGCACACCGACGGGTGAGGGCGGCCGCGGTGAGTTCCACATCTTCGGCGATCCCGGCCAGTTCGTCATAGACGAGATGGCGCTCTTTTTCATGGTCGTCGTCGCCGTCGTCACCGCGATGGTCGCCGTCGCGAGCTACGACTACATGCACGATCACGCCTACTTCGCCTCCTACTATTCGCTCGTCTTGCTCGCGGCGACCGGGATGGCGACGATGGCCGCCGCCAACAGCCTCGTCACCATCTTCATCGCCTTAGAGCTCGCGAGCCTCCCGTCGTACGCGCTGGTCGCGATCTTGAAGGACAACCGCGGTAGCGTCGAGGGCGGGCTGAAGTACTTCCTGGTCGGCGCGCTGTCCTCGGCGGTCATGGTCTACGGCATCAGCCTCGTCTACGGGGCGACCGGCCACCTGCAACTCGAGGCGATCGCCGAGGTCATCGCTGCCGGTGACGCAGAGCCCTACAGCGGCCTGCTCGGGCTCGGCGTCCTGATGTTGATCGGCGGTTTCGCGTTCAAGACCGCGAGCGTCCCCTTCCACTTCTGGGCACCCGAGGCCTACGAAGGTGCACCAGCGCCGGTCGCGGCGTTTCTCTCCTCGGCGTCGAAGGCGGCCGGCTTCGTCATCGCCTTCCGGGTGTTCACGACGGCGTTGCCGATCGGCGACCTCGCGCCGATGGGGATCGACTGGGCGACGGTCTTCGTCGTCCTCGCGATCGTCACGATGACGGTCGGGAACTTCGCCGCTGCCGTCCAGGAGAACGTCAAACGGATGCTCGCCTATTCGTCGATCGGCCACGCCGGCTATGCGCTGATCGGCCTGGCCGGCTTCGTCGGACCCGGCGGTAGCGAACTCGTGATGAGCGCGGCGATGATGCACCTGCTCGTCTACGGCTTCATGAACACGGGTGCGTTCCTGTTCGTCGGGCTCGCCGAGTACTGGGGCGTCGGCCGGACTTTCGAGGACTACAACGGCCTCGCCACCCAGGCACCGATCGCCTGCAGTGCACTCGCCGTGTTCATGTTCAGCCTCGCCGGCATCCCACCTTTCGGCGGCTTCTGGAGCAAGTACTTCCTCTTTACCGGCGCGCTCAGCGTCGGTTCGACCGCGATGATCGCCGTCGCCGCGGCGCTCGTGGTAAACAGTGCACTCTCGCTGTATTACTACTCGCGGCTGGTCAAGGCCGTCTGGATCGAAGATCCCGTCCCAGGACGGGAGGGGCTCTCCCAGCCGGTCGGACTCTACGCCGCGATCGTCTTCGCCGCCGTGATGACCGTCGCCGTCTTACCCGGCTTCGGACCGATCGCCGACGCCGCGACGAGTGCGGCGACGGCGCTCATCGCCTGACCGGCGTCCCCGCCAGGTCCGGTACTTTTTAGCGTTCCGGGTCGCAAACCGCGGTATGAGTTCACGGCTCGTCCTCGGCTGTGGATCCGCCGGCAGGCGGATCGTCGACCGACTCCCCGAGGAGGGGATCGTCGTCGTCGACGACGACCCGGACGTCCTCGAGTCGCTCAGAGAGGACGGGATCGAGGCCCTGGAAGGGGACCCGACCGACCCGGCCACCCTCGAGGACCTCGAGTCGCCGGCGGTCGTGTTCGTCGCCGGCGACTCCCCCTCCCGGAACCGCCGGACGATCGAACGGGTCCGCGAGCGGTTTCCGTCGGCACCCGTCGTGGCCACCCTCACGTTCGACGCCACGCCGGCCGACCGCCGGGAGATCGAGACAGTCGCCGACCACGTCGTCGACTCACGGGGGACAGTCCGCGACGTCGCCTTCGAGTGGACGGTCGGCGAGAGCGCACAGAAGGCACTGGCGTTGCGACGACGGCTCTCGACGATCGACGGGAAACTCGCGGTCGTCACCCACGACAACCCGGACCCGGATGCGCTCGCGAGCGCCGTCGCACTCGTCGACGTCGCAGAGACCGTCGGTCTCGAGGCCGAGGCCTGTTACTTCGGGGAGATCTCCCACCAGAAAAACCGCGCGATGGTGAACCTGCTCGACCTGGACCTCCGTCACCTCGAGTACGACGCGGGCCTGGAGGAGTTTGCGGCGTTCGCGCTGGTCGATCACTCCAGACCCGGAATAAACGACGGACTTCCCGAGGACCTCCACGTCGACGTCGTCATCGATCACCACCCGCCCCGTGGCCCCGTTCCGGGGGAGTTCGTCGACCTCAGGGCGGGAGTCGGTGCGACGAGTACGATGCTCACCGGCTACCTACAGCGGTTCGGGGTCGACCTCGACGCACAGACGGCGACGGCGTTGCTCTACGGTATCCGCGTCGACACGGACGGCTTTACACGGGAGGTCTCCTCGACGGACTTCGAGGCCGCCGCGGACTTGCTTGCCCACGTCGATTCCGATGTCCTAGAGCGGATCGAAACGCCGACGGTCGACGGGGAGACCTACGACACGGTCGCGAGGGCGATCAAGAACCGAACGCGTGAGGGGTCGGTCGTCGCCGCAAGCGCCGGCCGGATCACGAACCGGGACGCGTTACCCCAGGCTGCAGAGCGGTTGCTCACGATGGAGGGGATCGACACGACGCTCGTCTTCGGCTTCCTCGAGGAGATGGTGTTCGTCTCGGCACGCTCGCAGGCGAGTGACGTCGACCTCGGAGCGGTCCTGCGTGACGCCTACGATCCGATCGGGAGTGCGGGGGGGCACGCCGACATGGCCGGTGGCCAACTCGAGATCGGGATGCTCGCGGGGACCGACGGCTCGGAAGCCGACTCGTTGCGAAGCGTCGTCGAGGAGGTGATCACACACCGGTTTTTCGAGGCGATCCGGAGCCGGCCGGGCACGCCGGTGAGTGCGTACAGCCGGACGAGCGAACTCCTGTTCAGTACCGGCGTCGAGGAGGGCGACCGCCCGTGAGAGGGTTTTTCTCGGACGGTGAGGTATTGGAGGGTATGCAACAGGGCTCAGAGGACGGCAAGCCACGGGTCGAAGAGTACATGACGCGGGACGTGGCGACCGTCTCACCCGACGCGGTGGTCAGAGACGTCGCCCAGCGGATCGCCGATAGCGACGATCACAACGGGTTCCCGGTGTGTGATCGCCGTCGCGTCGAGGGCTTTGTCAGCGCACGGGACCTCCTGCTCGCTGACGACGACGAACCGATCTTCAAGGTGATGGTGACGGACCTCATCGTCGCCCACCCCGATATGAAAGTCACCGACGCAGCCAGGGTGATACTGCGGTCGGGGATCCGGAAGCTGCCCGTCGTCGACGACGCCGGTAACCTCGTCGGGATCATCTCCAACTCCGACGTCATCCGCAGCCAGATCGAACGGGCGACCCCAGAGAAGGTCGTCAAGCTGATGGAAACCCTGGAGACCCTCCACTCGGTCGGACTCGACCAGACGCGACGGACCGTCACCCTCTCGGAACTCGTCCCCACCCAGGGGAAAGTCTACGCCGACGAACTCGAGGGACGACGCTACGAACTCGATCACGGCCTCGCGGAACCGCTGGTCGTCATCGACAACGACGGAACGCAGTACCTCGCCGACGGCCACCACCGGGTCCTGGCGGCCGATCGGCTCGGGATCGAGGAGATGGAGGCCTACGTGATCGTCACCTCCCACGAGATCGACCTCGGGATGGCAAAGACCGCGGCCAAAGGGGGTCTCGAGACCATCACCGACATCGACATCGTCGATTACGCCCGCCATCCACTGGTCGAGACGACGGAACGACTGCAGTCCGGCGGCGAGTGATACTGTCGGTCATGGATCTGTGAACCCGTGTGTGACGGAACTGGCGGTACAGCGCGTGTCAGTTCGTCTTCTCTCGGGAGTGATGGACGTATCTATGACCGACAGTATGAACCCACCGGAGTCTCACCGATCGATTTCAGAGTTCTCTCGACCGAGACACCACAGCGGTTCGAGAGGGTATCTCGGACGTTCTGGGCCCTGGTGCCCCGATATTGTGCACGTAGGTGGGCGGTGTGATCGCCTCGGTGTACGTCATGCTACGGCACGATTACTGTTTTGCGAACGCTTATTCCGGATACTCGACCAAGTTACGGTAGCCATGTCAGATGAACCCGAGGAGCAAGACGTACGACTCGAGGCACGGCTCACAGAACAGGACACCTTCGAACCGTCCGAGGAGTTCGTCGAACAGGCGAACGTCTCGGATCCGTCTATCTACGAGGAGTTCGAGGACGAGTGGCCCGAGTGTTGGGAGCAGGCGGCCGACTTTCTCGAGTGGGAAAGCGAGTACGACGAGGTGCTCCTCGAGGACGACGCACCCACCTACCAGTGGTTCGCCGGTGGTGAGTTGAACGCCTCGTACAACTGTCTGGACCGCCACGTCGAGGACGGCCGCGGCGACGCCGTCGCGATCGAGTGGGAGGGCGAACCCGGCGAGAGCCGCACGTACACCTACAGCGAACTCTTAGCGGAGGTCGAGGCTCTCGCCGCGACACTGCGTGAACTGGGCGTCGAGGAGGACGACGTCGTCACGATGTACATGCCGATGATCGTGGAGTTGCCGATCGCGATGCTCGCGTGTGCACGCATCGGCGCGCCCCACTCGGTCGTCTTCGCCGGCTTCTCCGCGGAGGCACTCGCGACGCGGATGAACGACGCCGACAGCGAGTACCTGCTCACCGCCGACGGCTACTACCGCCGCGGGGACGCACTCGATCACCTCTCGAAGACAGACGAGGGTCTGGCGGACGTCGACCGGGAGACGACCACGGTCGTCGTCGACCGCCTCGGCGACGAACTCGAGCACGAACTCGGGGAGGGCCAGTACGATTACGACGAACTGGTCGCCGAACACGAGGGGGAAAGCGTCGAGCCGGTCCCCCGTGACGCCGAGGACATGCTGTTTTTGATGTACACCTCGGGGACGACGGGCAAGCCCAAAGGCGTCAAACACACGACGGCGGGCTATCTGGCCTACGCCGCCTGGACCTCCCACGCGGTGCTCGACTTAGAGCCGGAGGACACCTACTGGTGTTCGGCGGACATCGGCTGGATCACAGGTCACTCTTACATCGTTTACGGGCCACTGACGCTCGGCACGACGACGGTGATGTACGAGGGGACCCCGGATTACCCGGAGAAAGACCGCTTCTGGCAGATCGTCGAGGACTACGAGGTGGACGTCTTCTACACGGCCCCGACGGCCGTGCGGGCGTTCATGAAGTGGGGTACCGAGTACCCCGAGAAACGCGATCTGTCCTCGCTGCGTCTGCTCGGCACCGTCGGTGAACCGATCAACCCGCGGGCCTGGAAGTGGTACTACAAACACATCGGCGGCGAGGAGTGTCCGATCGTCGACACCTGGTGGCAGACCGAGACCGGCGGCCACATGATCACCACACTACCCGGCGTCTGTGACATGAAACCCGGCGCAGCAGGTCCCGGACTGCCCGGACACGACGTCCGGATCGTCGATGCGAAAGGCGAGGAGGTCGAATCCGGCCGGGCGGGCTACCTCACCGTCCAGAAACCGTGGCCCGGTATGCTCCGGACGCTGTACCGTAACGACGAACGCTTTCTCAACGAGTACTGGATCGAGTACTCCGATCCCGAGGCCGACGAGTGGGTCTACTTCCCCGAAGACGGCGCGAAAGTCGACGATGACGGCTACATCACCGTACTCGGACGCGTCGACGACGTCATCAACGTCGCCGGCCACCGGCTGGGGACGATGGAAGTCGAGAGCGCGACCGTCGGCGTCGAGGGCGTCGCCGAGGCCGCCGTCGTCGGCGGCGACCACGACCTGAAAGGCGAGGCGGTCTACATCTACGCCATCGTAGAGGACGGCCGGGAACCGGGCGAGGACCTCGAGGCCGAGATCGTCGAGGCCATCGTCGACGGCATCGGCCCGATCGCCAAACCCGAACAGATCATCTTCACACCCGAACTGCCGAAGACGCGCTCGGGCAAGATCATGCGTCGATTACTCGAGGACATCGCGAGCGGTACCGATATCGGGAACACGTCGACGCTTCGCAACCCCGAGGTCGTCGAGGACATCCAGGAGCAAGTCAGCGACGACTAGTCCCGTCGAACTACGCCGGTCTTCCTCGAGTTTCCGGGCCGGATCGGCCTCGAGGTCGAGACCCTCGAACGGGTCCCGGAGACGGGCGGGGATAAACCGGTTCGGCCCCGATATAAACTTAAAATTTGTTTGCCATTGTTTCAGAATGCTTAACCCCCTTCGTGTGACACATCCGGTATGGTAGACGAAGACGAACTCAGAGAGCAACTCACCGAGGCGTTCGAGGGGGCTGACTACCCGGTACAAAACCAGATGGACCTCGTTCCGGCACTCCCCGATGGGCCCGGGACGAGTTTCGAGTCCGGCGAGGTCAGTTTCACCGCGATGGAACTCGGAACGCGGCTTTCGGGCCACCAGGAGTTCCCCTACGACGACGTCGACGGTCTCGTCGAGGACGTTATCGAGGGGTTGAAAGCCGAAGGCGAACTGTAGACGCAACCTCTTTTTACCGACCCGGACAACCCCGGTACATGGCCGAACACGAGGTCGACCTCGAGGCAGAACAGTACGAGAACCACCGCGAGGCGGGCGAAATCCTCCGACAGGTGCGCGAGGAAACCGCCGACCGCGTCGAGGTCGGGGTCAGCCACCTCGAGGTCGCCGAGTACGCGGAGGATCGCATCCGCGAACTCGGCGGGAAGCCGGCGTTCCCCGTAAACATCTCCGTCGACGAGGAGGCCGCCCACGCCACGCCCGCGATCGACGACGATACCGTCTTCGGCGAGGAGATGATCAACCTCGATATCGGCGTTCACGTCGACGGCTGGCTCGCCGACACCGCGATCACGGTCGATCTCTCGGGGAACCCGGAACTCGCGGAGGCCTCGGAACAGGCCCTCGAGGCGGCTCTCGAGGTCGTCGAACCGGGCGTCGAGACCGGCGAGATCGGCGCGGAGATCGAGGAGGTCATCACCGGCTACGGGTTCAACCCCGTGGTCAACCTCACCGGCCACGGGCTGGGCCACTGGGAACAACACACCAGCCCGAACATTCCCAACAGAGAAGTCTCACAGGGTGTCGCCCTCGAGGTCGGTGACGTCGTCGCGATCGAGCCGTTCGCGACCGACGGCGGCGGGAAAGTTACCGAAGGGGGGAAAGAGGAGATCTTCTCGCTGCAAACCGATCGGTCGGTCCGGAACCGCCAGGCCAGACGGGCACTCGAGCAGATCACCGAGGAGTTCCGAACCCTCCCGTTCGCCACGCGGTGGCTCGAGACCGACCGGGCGGAGATGGCCCTTCGCCGGCTCAAATCCCGGGGCGTCGTCCACGGCTACCCGGTGCTCAAAGAGGACGACGGCTGTCTGGTCAGCCAGAAAGAACACACCGTCATCGTCACCGAGGACGGCTGTGAAGTGACGACGAGATAGCGGACACGGAGACGCTCGAGGGTCGATCGAAAGGGGGAGTCGGCAGGTTCACGCGTTGTTCATCCGCTGGCTCTTGCGGGCACCACATCGCTGGCACTCCGCGACGCGGTAGGGTTCCCGGGAGAACTGGGCGTTCTCGTCTTTCAGGCTCTCGGTGCGGATCTGGACTGAGACCTCGTGGATGGTTTCGAACCCACAGTCCTCACAGTGTTCGGTGATCCCGTTGAACGAGTTGTCCGTCGTTGCCATTGTTCTGAGTGTAGCTCTAGATAGAATATAAATCCCCGCTTCATTTCGAGGGCTGAGTCCCGGAAACACCCGTGACCGTCCTCGGGAGGGACGGACGTGTCATTCGAGGGCCGATTTCGTCCGTCGATGACGATCCCGGAACATCCCCTCGAAGCCGACCCGCGAGAACGGCGCGAGTGCGTCACCGATTCCGCCCATCGGCAGGTCGTACTCGACGCTGTCACGGAGGATCGTCCCCTCGCCGTCGGCGTAGAAGGCGTGGGTGTGGACCCACCGATCGAACGGGCCGTAGATCATCTCGTCCCGGAAGTACGCTGCCCCCGCCCGGCGGTCGCGTTCGGTGATCAGTGAGGTCCAGTGCTGGCGGGGCCCGACCCCGAACGGGCGCATCGACATCGCGATTTCGGCCCCCTCCTCGAGCACGTCGGGGTCGCCCTCGCCGTCGGGCCCGATTACCGACTCGACACGGAGCCCCATCCACGACGGGGTCAGGGTCTCCAGACCCTGGATCCGGGAGTGAAACTCCCAGACGTCTTCGAGGGATGTACCGACGCGGGTGACGCGTTCGTAACTCGCCATAGAGGGGCTACGTCGGCGTCGGGCAAAACTCCGGTGGCCGTGAACGTTCGTCCCCGACGGTCGTGGCTACCGCTCGACGACGTCGACCCCGGTGAACTCAAAGCGTGCGCCCCCACCCTCGCTCTCCCCGACCGACACCTCCCACCCGTGTGCGTCGACGATCTCGGCGACGATCCGCAGGCCGATCCCCGTTCCGTCCTCACCCGTCGAGTAGCCGGCCTCGAAGACGCGATCGCGCTCTTCGGGTGAGATCCCCTCCCCGTCGTCCTCGAGGAAGAAGCCCTCCGGGAGGGGGCCGACCCTGATCGTCGTCTTCGACCCCGTCGACGTGTGTTCGACGGCGTTACGAAACAGGTTCTCGAAGACCTGTGCGAGGCGACCACGGTCCGCCAGGATCGTTCGGTCCGTCTCGACTTCGAGACACACCGCCGTCGTCTCGACGACTGTCCAACACGCCTCGAGTAACTCCTCGAGATCGACCGCCTCGAGGTCGTCCAGTGATTCGCCCTGGCGTGCGAGCACGAGTAGATCGTCGACCAGCGATTCCATACGCCCCAGGGCGTAGCTGACGTCCTCGAGATGGGCGCTGTCACACTCCTCGCGGGCGAGTTCGAGACGGCCGATCGCGACGTTCAACGGGTTACGCAGGTCGTGGCTGACGACGCTGGTGAACTCGTCTAGCCGTTCGTTTCTGTCCTCGAGGGCCCGTTTCCGTGCCCTGCGTTCGCTGACGTCGCTCACCACGGCGACGACGAACTGCTCCCCGTCCGATTCGACGGGGCCGAGGCTGACCTCGACGGGGATCTCGGTCCCGTCGGCCCGCCGGGCGTGGAGTCCCGCTCTCGAGCCGAACGGTCGCGGTTCCGGCGACTCGACGTACTCCTCGAGGTATTCGACGTGTCGGTCCCGATCCGTTTCGGGCAGGAGGGTTTCGACGGGCGATCCGTGGAGCTCTCCTGGGGTGTATCCGAGGACGTCCTCGACGTTCCGGTTCGCACGGCAGATGACGCCCTCCACGTCGACGACGAGGACGGCATCCGGAGACGCCTCGAGGAGCCCCGAAAACTGTTCCATCGGCACAGAACACGGCAGAATACGTGAAAAAAATTTCGGCTTCACTGTCACCGGTCGGCTGGAACGGGACCCGCCGCAGGCCCACCGGCGGCGGGCGTCCCAGTTCGCCGGAACCGCGGCCCCTTTTTATCCCCTCCCCTCAGTCGGCGTATGTACAGCGTCGACGCTGCTGGCCTCGGTATCGGAGACGAGTACCCGCCACGGATCATGGGCGTGTTGAACGTAAGCGAGGAGTCCCCATACGACCCGAGCGTCTTCGACGACCCGGCGGAGGCCGCCCACTACGTCGACGAGGAGTTGATCGATCAGGGGGCGGACATCGTCGACGTCGGCCTCGAGTCGGCGAACAAACGGTTCGAGGTTCTCAGCGCCGAAGGGGAACTCGAGCGACTCCACGTCGCCCTCGAAACGCTCGATCGGGTCTCCGGGGAGGCGGTGTTCTCGATCGAAACCCGCTACGCCGACGTCGCCGAGGCCGCCCTCGAGGCGGGCTTTGACATGGTAAACGACGTCTGTGGCTTTGCGGACCCGGACATGGCGGCGGTCTGTGAACGCCACGACGTCGCGGTGGCGAAGATGGCGAGCCCGCCGGACCTCGAGCGTCCGGGTGCCGTCAAGGAAACCGATTGGGCCGAACGGAACGGGGAGACGTGGGCCGAGGAAGCCGACTACGTCGACATGGTCTACGAGGCACTGAAACAGAACGGACTGACCGACAAGACCATAATCGACCCCGCGTTCGGCAGCTGGAGCGACTCCCAGACGCTCGAAGACGACTGGGAGACGTTCCGGCGACTGTCGGAGTTCCGGGCACTCGAGAGACCGATGCTCGTTTCGATAAACCGGAAGAACTTCCTGGGGGCGGTTGC
>LFFM01000666.1_pt1 | contig 24041 bp, 20 predicted proteins | sample 643131 | NCBI WGS metagenome assembly LFFM01 (sample SAMN03777445, study PRJNA286221) | soda lake metagenome | biome: soda lake; feature: Kulunda steppe; material: water; isolation source: sample Tc-Br brine of Tanatar trona crystallizer | place: Russia: Kulunda steppe | collected 2011-07
CCCTCCTCCGGCTCTTCTGACGGAACACCGCACTCCGAGGAGTTCCAACCCCGTTGAGCACTACAGTTCTCGATCCGATCGGAGCCGGTCGAGTGGCCACCCTGTACCCCCACCGTTCGATTTGACCGTATTACTCCCCGGGTTTCGTCGCCGTCAGCGACATCGCCCATCAGAAGGCATATAGGCTGTTAGTAGAAAGATACAAACAACATAGATGGCGGGTCAGGAACGGGGTCGATCGGGGAGGAACGCACCGAGGGTCGTCGCGATCGCGCTGATCGTCGTCGCCGGGATGATCGTGCCGGCAGTCGGGATCGGCGAGGGCTGGACGGTGACGGCACAGTCCAACGGAACGAACGAGACGACGGTCGAGGGGCTCGCCGACCTCGACGTGAGCGCGCCGGAGAACCGGTTCGACCCCGGCGAGGAGGGGACGCTCGACCTGTTCGTGAGCAACGACGGCGAGGTGATAGACGACGGCGAGACCCATCCGCAGGAGGCGATCGACCGGGCGACCGAGGCCCGCTCCGTCGACGTCGAGGTCTCGCGGGCCGCCTTCGCCCCGGTCGAGGTCCGAACGGACGAACGCTCGCTCGGGACGATCGCCAGCGGCGACACCTCGGAGGCGGCCCCGTTCGAGATCCGCGTCGACGACGACGCCGACGCGGGCACCTACGAGCTCGATGTCGAGGTCGAGTACACGGACGCGACCTCCGTCACCTACGACCGCGACGAGGAGGGCGAGCTCCGGTTCCGCGAGAGCACCACGACGTTCACCGAGCGACTCACCGTTCAGATCCACATCGACGGCGAGGCGCGCTTCGAGGTGACCGATCGCGACCACGACGTCACCGTCGGGGACACCGGCGACTTCGAGATCGACGTTGAGAACGTCGGCGACGAGGACCTGACGGACGCGACGGTGTCGATCGCCTCGCTCGACGGTGACCTCACGTTCGGCAGCGACGGACAGGGGTCTCAGACGTTCGTCGGCGAGTGGGACGCGGGCGACACGGCCGAGCTGGTCTTCCGCGCCGAGGCGAACGACGCGGCGATCCAGCGGGCGTATCCGGTCGAAGTGGAGATCGAGTACGAGGACGAGGACGGGGACGAAGCGACGCGAACCCTCCTCACGTCGCTGACGCCGGCGGAGGAACAGACGTTCGAGGCGACGCTCGTCGATCACACCGTCGCCATCGATGACGACGGGCTGATGGAGTTCGAGATCGCCAACCACGGGCCGGAGAACGCGACCGTTTCGTCGGTGAGCGTGACGGCACCCGACGGTGCCATCGACATCGGTGCGGGTGCCGAGGATGCCGACCTCGGAACCGGGGCCGAGCTGCAGGGGGTTCAGCTGGACGGGTTCGACGGCGGCGACGGTGCCGGCGGGGCGAACGTCGGCGAGTCGGAGGCGTTCGTCGGCGATCTGCCGGCCGGCGAGTCCACCACGGTCCGGTTCCTCGGGAGCGCGAGCGACGACGCCATCGAGCGGGAGTACACGCTCGAAGTGACGATCGACTACGAAGACGACGACGGGAACGAGCGCGCCGACCGCACGCTGAAGCTCGGCTTCCAGCCGTTCGGCGAGCAGACGTTCGCGATGGAGAACGTCGAGAGCTCGCTGTACGTCGGCGAGGACGGCGACCTCGAGGGCGAGCTCGTTAACACGGGCGACCGGTCCGTCGACGGCGTGGTGCTCCGTATCGACTCCGAACCCGACACGCTCGCCACACGCGAGACCCAGTACGCGGTCGGGAGCCTCGACCCCGGCGAGGGAGTCCCGGTGTCGTTCCGTGTCGGCGCGACCGGTGAGGCGGAGCCCGGCCCCCGGACGATGGAGACGTCCGTGCGGTACCGGAACGTCCATCACGACGTGCGCGAGAGCGCCACGATGGACGTCACCGTCGACGTTCAACCCCGTCGCGACCGGTTAGGGGCGACGGCCGTCGACGCAACCCTCGACGCCGGCGAGGCCGACGTGATCGCGTTCGACGTCCGCAACAACGACGATCAGACCCTCCGGAACATCCGCATGAAAGTGTTCACCAACAGCCCGCTCGATAGCGGCGACTCCGAGGCGTTCATCCCCGAGCTCGAACCCGGCGAGACGGAACGGCTCTCCTTCGAGCTCGAAGCGGACGAGGGGGCGATCCCGCGGACGTACCCGGTGTCGATGGACTTCCGTTTCGACGACGAGCGCAACGACACCCAGATGTCGCGGACGCAGAACGTTCCCGTCCAGGTCGTCGCCGTCGACGACGACGGGTCGTCGATCCTGGGTATGGGGCTGCTCCTGTTGATCCCTCTCGTGGTCGTTGGCGTGGTCGGCTGGCGTCGGTACGGCGGTGGTAGGGTTCCGTTCGTCGGCGGCGACGACGCCGGGAGCGAGGTAGTCGATGCGAGCGAGACGACCGATGGCAACCAGACGGCCCCCGCCGCGCCCGGCCCGTCGACGACCGACCGTCCGAGCAATGACCCGATCGGCGACGGCGCGGACACCGAGATTTCGGCCGGCGACGACGGGTTCGACTCGCTGTTCGGGGAGGAGCCGAGCGCGGGGCCGGACACCGCCGAGGGGGACGGCGGGTCGGATCGGGAGTCGACCGACGGCGACGCCGACGGCAACCGCGACCGCTGAGTCATGAGCGGAGGGTACCGGCGGATCGTCGAGACCGTCAACGGGGGTATCATCGGCCGTCCGCTGCTGGTCGTGTCGGTGTTCCTCGTCTTGACGGGCGTGTTCGCCGGCGGTCTCGCGGCCGTGGAGGCCGACCCGGATATCGACGCGTTCACTGAAGGGATCCCGGAGCAGGAAGCGCTCGACCGCGTGAACGAGGAGTTCGAACCGCCATTTGAGGACGAGGAGACGTCGGTCCAGCTCATCCAGGAGGGCGACGTGCTGTCGCGGTCCGGGATCATCGCGATGCTCGAGGTCGAGCACCGACTGGCGGAGCACTCGGAACTCGACGTCCGCGAGTCGGCGAGCGTCGCGGGTGCCGTCGCCGAGCAGCTCGACGGGGACGCGGAGACCACCGAGGCACGACTCCGAGCGGTCGAGGACGCGACGGAAACCGAGGTCCGGGTGGCTGCGAGGGCGCTGCTCGAGGAACAGCCGGACCGCGCGCAGTCCCTCAGCGACGACCTCAACACGCAGGACCCCTCCGCGTCGGCGACGATCACGGTCGTCGACTTCGCGGAGGCCCCCGACACCGAGGCGGAGATCCAGCTGCTCACGCGGATAGAGACGGTTGCCGATGGGGTTCACGGCGATTTTACGGTGTTCACGGGCGCGCTCGTCGACATCGAGACCGAACAGGCGATGGTCGACTCGCTCGTGCTCGTCGTCCCCGCCGTCGCCGGGCTGATCCTGCTGTTCCTCGTCGTCGCCTATCGCGACCCGTTCGACTTGGGGCTCGGGCTGGTGGCGCTGGTGATGGCGGTGATCTGGACGTTCGGGTTCGCCGGACTCGCCGGCATCCCGTTCACGATGATGACCGTCGCGGTGCCACCGCTGCTGCTCGCAGTCGGGATCGACTTCGGTATCCACGCGGTCAACCGATACCGTGAGGAGCGGGTGCAGGGGTACGAGATCCGCGAAGCGATGGTGCGCGCCAACGACCAGCTCCTCGTCGCGTTCTTCATCGTCACCGGGACGACGGCGATCGGGTTCGGCGCGAACCTCACGAGCGAGCTGGGCCAGATCCAGGAGTTCGGGCTCGTCACGGCGATCGGGATCGTGTTCACACTCCTGATCTTCGGGGTGTTCGTACCCGCCGCGAAGGTGCTCATGGACGAGTTCCGCGCGGGCACGTCGATCCCGGAGTTCGGGACCACGCCGCTCGGCGACGAGGACTCCGCGCTCGGCCGGGTGCTGCCCGTCGGCCTGTTCGTCGGTCGGAAGGCACCGATGGCGATGCTCGCGCTCATCCTCGTCGCGACTGCCGGCGCCGGGGTGGTCGCGACCGACGTCGAGACGGAGTTCGACGACGAGGACTTCCTCCCCTACGAGGAGCTCCCGCCGTACGTCGCCGTCACCGGGGTCGTCGACGCCGACGACTACCGCGCGACGGAGACGATCAACTTCCTCGGCGACAACTTCGAGACCGGCGAGGAGGACCAAGTGACCATCTACGTCGAGGGGCCGGCGGACGCCGACCATGCGCTTGAGTCCGCCTATCGTGCGGGAACCGATCCACCGGACACGTTCCTCCAAGAGGACGGGCAGGCGATCGCCGAAAGCGTGCTCGATCCGATGAACGCACTCGCCGCCCAGGACCCGGAGTTCGGCGCGCTGGTCGCCGCGAACGACATGAGCGGTAACGGGGTTCCGGACCGGAACGTCGACGTGGTGATGGACGAGCTGCTCGCCTCACCGGTCGGTGACTGGGCGGCGGAGTACGTCACGGAGGACCGCACCGCGATGCGGTTCGTCTACGACGTGGAGGCGGACGCGACGGAAGAGGCCGTCGTCGACGATGCACGGTCGGTCGCCGACGACTTCCGTGAGGACGCGACCGCGACCGGCGACATCGTCGTCATCCGATCGGTGATGGACCTGTTATTCGCCTCGGCGATCGTGAGCCTCGCGACCGCGCTCGGGGTGACGGCGGCGTTCCTCGTCGCCGTCTACTGGGTGTTGGAGGGTCGTCCGTCGTTGGGGATCGTCAACGTCGTCCCCATCGTCGTCACCGTCGCGTTCCTCGCGGCGACGATGGTGGTGTTGGAGATCCCGTTCAACGTCCTGACGGCGACGATCCTCTCGATCACGATCGGGATCGGGATCGCGTACTCGGTCCACATCACCCACCGGTTTATCGACGAGTTCAATCGGGTCGAAGACGCCGAGACGGCCCTGTTGCGGACGCTACGGGGGACCGGCGGCGGCGTGACCGGGAGCATGGTCACGACGACGGGTGGGGTCGGCGCGCTCGTGTTGTCCGCTACCCCGCTTCTCGCCCAGTTCGGGCTTCTCACGTCGTTGAGCGTGGTGTACTCGTTCTTGGCGGCGGTGCTCGTGTTACCTCCGGCGTTGCTCGTTTGGGAGCGCTACTTCGGATGGACCCACGACGCTCCCGACGGCGGCGACGGAGTCGTCGCGGATGCCGACCCCGACCTGGGGAGTTCCGACGAATCACACTCCAGCGAGGTGGTCGACGCGTGACCCGGGAGCAGATATCGGGCCGTGAACGCAGGTTTAACACCCCTACCGGATGATGTACGGACCAGTGGTGTACGACACGGGAGGAGGACCGAGACACGCGCGTCCGGATCGCCGAGCGCCCGGCTGGCACGAGAGGGCGTGGCTCGGGGGCGCTCGTCGCGCGACGGGTGAGTCGACATGAGCGACGACGCGACCGGATCCGGCGACAACGGGGACGCGGCAGGAGAGTCACGACCCGAGACGGCGGCCCGGACGGCGCTGGAGCGTCTCGGACTGTCGACGTACGAGGCGGGCGTGTTCGTCGCGTTAGAGAAGCTCGGGCGCGGAACTGCTCGCGAGATCGCTGAGGCGACTGACGTCCCGCGGTCACAGGTGTACGGCGCGGCCGAGAGCCTCCAAGAACGGGGGCTCCTCGACGTTCAGCAGGCGTCGCCGAAGCGGTTCAGGCCCGTGCCCCTGGCGGAGGCGGAGGAGCTGCTCCGCCGCCAGCAGGACCGGCGTCGCGAGCGCGCGTTCGAGCGGTTGGAGGCGATCGAGCCGGAACGTCCCGACGACGACGAGCGAAAAGAAGAGGTGTGGACGGTCGAGGGGCGGGACGCGGTGACCGAACGGATCCGGTCGCTCGCGGCCGACGCGACGGAGTCGATCGTGTACGCCGTCGAGCGACGGAACCACGACGAGTCGACCGACGAGGCGCTGTTCGCCGCCGCCGAAGGTGGGGTCGACGCCCTCGTTGCCAGTGCGGACCCCGAGATGATCGCGTACTACGAGAACACCCCCGTCAGGACGTTTCCGGTCCCGGAGGACGCCCACGAAGCGGACCTCCCCGTCGTCCGGCTGCTCGCCGTCGACGGCGACACGGTCCTGTTGGCCGTGCAAAGCGAGGGGGCGACGGCGGGGGAGGTCGCCTTCTGGAGCCGTCGGACGGCGTTCGCGAGCGTCCTCAAGGTGTTGATCGACTCCTGGATCGACACCCCACCCCAGTGACCGGCCGTCGGCTCGGATCCGATCGTTCGTTTGCCCGGGCCCGTAACACGATTAAATAATACTACGCATATTAGGGTCACAGCCATACCTCTCGGCGTGTTACATCGAGACATGAGACCGAATTGCAAGAATAGTGGCGAAGAACTGTACGAATGTTTCGAATGTGGCGCTCGGGGCGAGACACCGGGCCGGTGCGAGTGTGGGGGCGAACTGCAACACTTGGGACGCTCCCGCGACCTCTGAGCCTCCGGCTTACTCCGTCTCCTCCCCGCGTGCTCCGTCCGCACCCGTCGGGTCCTCGTCCGGGAGGGAGAGCACGTTCTCGCGTCCGAGCCGGAACCCGTCGAGCGTCCCCTCGTCGCGTAGCCCGGTAACGACTTGGCTCGTTTTCGCGGCCGTCCAATCCAGCTCCTCGGCGACTTCGGCCTGTTTCATCCGTCCACCGCGTTCCTCGATGAGCCGCAACACCTGCTCCTCGTTGCTCAACAGCGCCGGATCGACCGCGTCATCGGCGTCGTCAGGGTCCCCGACCTCGTCGGCCTCACCGGATCCGTCATGGTCGTCAACTCCTGTGTCGGTCGGTCCCCCGTCACTCACGTCCGATCCGGGAGTATCCGCGTCGTTGGTCGCGGTGACGGCGTCCCCGCCCGACGACGAACTCCGGCCGGTCGACGTGCTGCCATCGCCCTCGCCCGTCCCATCGGCGACGCCCCCCATGCGCCGGTAGTACGTCGCACCGCCGAGGACCAGAAGGAGGGCGGCGACGACAGCGACTACCGTGACCGCCGAGACCGACTCGTCGGTCCCCTGTTCGCCGTTCGGCTGGTCCCCGTCCTCGACATCGTCACCGGCCGGCCCGTCGTCCGTCACTCCGCCGTCGGCCCCAGCGGGTTCGATCGCGACGCGTGGTTCGTCGGCAGTGAAGTCCAGCGGGCCGTTCCAAACGACGGCTCCGTCCCTGGTTTCGCTGGGCGGAGGGCTGACATCGACGAGCGCGTGTGAGTCCGGCCAAGAGACGATAAACGACGTCTCGTCGTCGAGGAACAGCCCGTCGAGCGCGTCGCCGGCCGTGATCCGGTCGCCGTCGACGGCGGCGAACCCCGTCCAGCGGAACTCGTAAGTGACGACGCCGTACGACCGAGCGAGTTCCCGCCGGTCCGCCTGGACCGAGACGTCCGCGATCGCCATCTCACGCCCGGTCGCCTCCTCGGCCGTCTCGGCGGTACGCTCCATCCGTTCACGGAAGCGATCCGTGTACGGTTCGGGATCGGATTCGATGTCCTCACGGAGCTCCTCGAACGCAGCCTCCTCCTCCGAGTCCGCCAGGCGAGTTCGGTACTCGACCGTCCACATCGCGTCGCCGTCAGCGTCGACCTCAACGGCCATCAGGACGTCCTCCGCCTCGATCTCCATCTGCTCGAAGGGGTCGCCACCGGGCGCGCTTGCGGCACCGAGTGAGACCGCAGCGCCCGCGATGAAAACGAGTAGGCAGACGCCGACGAGTACGATGGTCCGTCGCTTCACGAACGGGGAAACCGTCGCGGCCGCTAAATTCCTTCGGGTTCGTCGCATTGCGTTCCGCACTGGCGATCAGGAATCCGGATGCACCAGCACACTCGAACTACCGATGGCGACGGTCCCCACCGTTGGTGGGCCACCGCCGTCGCGCTCCGACCCCGCTTCGTCGTCGCGCTCACCGGACTCGTTCCCGCGCTCCGACTCACCGTCGCCGCCGCCCTCCGACTCGTTACCGTCGTCACGCTCCGACTCACCATCGCCGTCGGCCGCTTCGTTCCCGCGCTCCGAGGATTCAGTACCGTTCTCCGACTGACCGTCCCCCGGCCCCGGCGCTCCGACACCCGCACCGGGGCCGTTGCCGCGGTCGGGTCCGAACGGCGCGCCCGTCCGGTTGCCGCCGATCTCACGAGCCCACTCCGCGACTTCCGGACCGCTCAGCTCGTCAGCCTGACCCTGGAGGGCACGGATACGGTCGGCGTCGACCCCTTGCTCGGCCAGGAGCTCCTCCGAGAGGCCGACGGCGGCGTCGGCGCTCCCGTCAGTCGTCCAGTTCACAGCCCGGACCTCCGCGACCGTCCGTGCGGTCCGTGCGGCGTACGCGCCGTCGCTCAACTCTCCGGCATCACGTCGGTCACGGAGCTCCGCCTGCTGGTCACCGATCCGGTCGAGCTGCCGCTCGTTTCGCTCGATCCGATCGGCGATCACGGCGGCGCGTTCCGCGTCGGTCTCGGCCGCCGCCAGACGAAGTCCGAAGGCGCGCGACGCTACCTCCCCGTCGATCTCGGCCGCTTGGACGCCGACCGCGCCGGCGAACTGCTCGCCGGGCCGGATGCTGGTCGATTCGTTTTCCGACTCTTCAGGATCCTCGTCGACGTCGGAAACGATCGCTCGGTCCGACTCGTCGTGATCCGCCGTCGTGGTCACGGAGTCGGCCACCGCGGTGACGGGAGCGACTCCTGCCACGGCGAGAGCGGCGACACCGATGGCCACGATCCCCACGAGCAACGACGTACGTCGGTTCATCGATCCCCTATAACACGTCCTCGGATAAATAGGGTCATCTCATTCAGCCCGAATTAACCCGGATCAACCCGGCTAGACGGGAGTACCGAACGTTTGGAACCCGTACGCTACCGCGGCGGCAACGGTGACGGTGACGGCGGATAGCGCGAGCGTCACAAAGAGCCGTGACAGCCGGCAGTCGACACGCCGAACCGTCTCCGCGACTCTACTGTCAGACGTATCGACACCCGTACAACCCCTCATACCCGACGATTCGGGAGTTCCGTCATAGGTCTTGTGGGGCCACACGGTTCGGTTCCACCCGCTCAGTACGACTTCGCGAAGTACGCGGTCCGCTCGGCGTCGTCGCCACAGATCGCACAGGTGGCCTCGTCGTCGGTCGGGTCGTCGCCCGCGTCATCGTCCGGGTCGTCGCCCGTGTCGTCGACGAGCGGGTCGTCCTCCTCGAAGGGGACCATGACGATCTCGGCGGCCATTGGCTCCTTGATCGGCTCTTCACAGGCCTCGTCGCCACACCACGGAGCCTCCACGTAGCCGCCGTGCTGGCCGAGCGTCCCGAGGATCTCCGCGCGGTCGTTGGCCGTACGCACCTCGCCGTCGAGCGTCTCCTCGGCGGCCGTGTACAGCTTCGCGTACACCTCGTCGAGGTGGTCACGGACCGTTTCCGCGACGCCGTCGCGATCTATCACGTGCTCCTCCCCATCCGGCCGGTGGTTCAGTGTGAGTTCGTTGTCTTCGACTTCGTAGGGCCCGATCTCGACGCGGACAGGGACGCCGTTGAGCTCGTGTTCGTTGAATTTGAACCCGGGGTTGCGCTCGTCGCGGTCGTCGAGCTCAACCCGGATCCCGGCATCTTCGAGGTCGTCGGCGACACCCTCGGCGTACGCCAACACGTCGTCTTTCGTGTCTTCCTGCCAGATCGGGACGACGACGACTTGGGTCGGTGCCACGCTCGGCGGCAACACGAGGCCCTGTTCGTCCGAGTGAGTCATAATGAGGGCACCGAGCGCGCGCCAGGAGAGCCCCCACGACGTCGTGTGTGCGAGCCGCTCGTTCTCGTCGGCGTCGGCAAAGGTGATGTCGAACGCCTCCGCGAACGACTGTCCGAGGTGATGTGACGTGCCGGCCTGGACCGACTTCCCGTCGGGCATCAGCGCCTCGACGGTCGTGGTCGTGTCGGCACCCGGGAACTTGTCGTGGTCCGGCTTCTGTCCTTTCAACACCGGGATCGCGAGTAAGTCCTCGTACACCGACTCGTACTGGTCGAGTCGGGTCATCGTCTCGTTCCACGCGTCCTCGGCGGTGGCGTGGGCCGTGTGGCCCTCCTGCCAGAGGAACTCCTTGGTCCGGAAGAACGGCTTCGTCTCCGTCGCCTCCCACCGGACGACCGAACACCACTGGTTCACGCGCAACGGGAGGTCGCGGTGGCTCCGCACCCACTGACTTATATATGGGGTGATGATCGACTCCGAGGTGGGTCGAACGGCGAGCCGCTCCTCGAGCTCCTTCGTTCCGGCTTCCGTCACCCACGCGACCTCGGGGTCGAACCCCTCAACGATGTCCTTCTCACGCTCGAGGTAGGATTCGGGGATAAAAAGCGGGAAGTAGGCGTTCTGGACGCCGGTGTCCTTGAACTTCGCGTCGAGGAACCTCTGCAGTCTCTCCCAGATAGCGTACGCCCGCGGGCGCGTCACGATGAACCCACTCATTCCCTCGGGGCCGTAGTCGGCCAACCCCGCTTTCCGCACGACTTCGGCGTACCACTCGCCGGTGTTGTGTGACTTGGACTCGGTGATCCCGAGCTCCTGATCGTCGTCGCTCATTAGCTCTCACAGCGTGGGTCGGCGGCTTAAAAGGTCCGAAGGGTCGTTAGCTCAGAGGAGGCTTGGTCATCAGATATACCGTTTCACACCCGTTAATACTGGTTAATTCGGGCATATCCGGCACAAACGTCGATCCGGTCTTTGTGGGTGGAGACACACCACCCGAATATGCGTGAGTCCCGGGAGTTCGTGTTTATCGTGATGATCACTGTGGTCGTGGCCGCGCTCGCGGCGACCGCGATCGGCGGGATTCCCAGCGTCGACACGACCGAGGTCCCGGACGTCGAGGGGTCTGGCGACGACGCGGATAGCGAGACGGACCCGAACGACGACGACGCCGACTGCGAGAGTGGTGCGGATGCGGACGATTCCGACTGCGACGCCGAGAGCGATACGACTGATGGCGGGAACAGTTGAGACGGCGGGAACGAGAGCTCGTGAACGACGGTGTTGATCGACGATACGCCTGGGACAGACCGGAAACGGACCGACGACAGCCCCGCTCTGGCGGTGCACTCGGTGGACAGTGGTGTACTCGGTAGATAGCGGCGTACTCGATAGACAGTGGTGTACCCAGTAGACAGTTGTGTACTCGGTGGAGCGGGAGCTGTACGCGGTGAGGATCGGAGAAAGCTTAAACCGAGTGTGTGACCCAGAGCCGGTATGGACCTGTCGCGGCTCGGTCGGTTCACGCCGACATCGCTCGTCGCCCGACGTGAGGCGGCGGTGTTGGCTCCGGTCGTCGAACGCGACGGGGAGGCACACCTGCTGTTCACGAAGCGAGCCGCACACCTCGGCGAGCACCCCGGCCAGATGAGCTTCCCGGGCGGTGGTCGGGAACCGATGGACGCCACACTGCGGGAAACGGCGCTCCGGGAGGCGAACGAGGAGATCGGCCTCCGCCCCCGAGAGGTCGATATCGTCGCCCGTATCGATGACACGACGACGACGAGCGACTACGCCGTGCGCCCCTTCGTCGGGATCGCTCCGGATCGCGAGTACGCCCCGGACGAGTCGGAGGTCGCCGAAGTAGCGGTGCTCCCGGTCAGCGGACTCACCGATCCCGCGAACTACGAGTCGGAACGACGCGTCCATCCCGACTACGGCGACCACCGGATCCACTTCTTCCGCGTCGACGGGTACACCGTCTGGGGCGCGACCGGACGAATGGTCGTCCAGCTGCTCGAACGCACCACCGATTGGCGAGCGCCGGCGGAGCCCGACAGGGTCGTCGACCCCGACGCCGACCTCCCTGTCTGACGGGGGACACCGGACCCGATCGACGGAACCGGTCTCTCGGCGACGAACGGTTGGATTGAAGTCCGCCGGCAGGGAATCGAGTGGTATGCAACCGGGAGATCGCGTCCGCGTCGACCGCGGGGACGTCACGAACGAGGGGGTCCTGTTGCCCTCGACGACCCCCGATCACCTCGTCGTCAAGCTCGATGGCGGGTACAACGTCGGTATCGACCGTGACGCCGCCGAGATCGAGGTACTTGAGTCCGGCGTTCGCGACGTCGGCGGGGAGGAGAGCGGGGACGCGGCGGACGGCCCCGGCGCGTCCAGCGAGGTCACCTTCGACGACGAGCTGCCCACGATCGCGCTCATCTCCACCGGGGGAACGATCGCCTCGACCGTCGACTACCGGACCGGCGCGGTCACGGCCCGCTTCGACGCGGAGGACGTGTTGCGCGCGGTTCCCGATCTGGCGGGCCGGGCGAACTACCGCGGGCGGGTCGTCGCCAACATCCTCTCGGAGAACATGGAGCCGTCGATCTGGCGGGAGCTCGCCGAGGCGGTTCACGAGGAGATAGCCGCGGGTGCGGACGGCGTAGTCGTGATGCACGGGACGGACACGATGCAGTACTCCGCGTCGGCGCTCTCGTTCGCGCTCGATGCGTCAGTGCCGGTGGTGTTCACCGGAAGCCAACGCTCCGCGGACCGTCCCTCCTCCGACAACGTGATGAACGCGGTGTGTGCCGTCGAGGCCGCGAAGGCGGACCACGCCGAGACGCTCGTCTGTATGCACGCGAACCAGTCCGACGACGCCTGCGCGCTCCACCGCGGCACCCGCGTCCGCAAGAACCACACCTCTCGCCGGGACGCCTTCGAGACCGTCGGCGCGAAACCCCTCGGCGTCATCGAGTACGAGACTGCCGCCGACGCGGGTGCGGACGGGGACACGGCGGACGCGGCGATCGACTGGAACCGCGAGCCAGCCCCCCGCGGGAACGAGGAGCCCACGCTCACCCCCGAGATGGCTGACGATGTCGAGCTGGTCAAGTTCACGCCGGGAATGGACCCCGCGGCGTGGGGGTATCTCGACGGGATGTCGGGCGTCGTGATCGAGGGGACGGGGCTCGGACACGTCCACACCGACCTGATCCCGCGGATCGAGTCGCTCGTCTCCGACGGGACGACGGTCGTCATGACCAGTCAGTGTCTCGAGGGACGGGTGTGTGACCGCGTGTACGACACGGGGCGCGACCTGCTCGACGCCGGAGTGATAGAGGCGGGCGACACCCTCCCGGGAACGGCGAAAGTGAAGCTGATGTGGGCGCTCGCGAACACGGACGACCCCGCGGCGGCGATGCGACGCGAGCTCGCGGGGGAGCTGACCGCCGAGTCACAGCCCTGGAGGTGACGGATGAGCGAGATCGCCGTCAGGCAGGCCCGTCCCGTCGACGCCGACGCGGTCGCCGCGTTCACCGCCGACACGTGGGGTGACCGCCACGACGACTACCTCCCGCGCGTGTTCGCGGAGTGGGTGAACTCCGACGACGACGCACAGCGGACGTTCGTGGCGACGATCGCCGCGGCCGACGCGACAGCCGCCTTGGGACCCGATGCGGCCGAGGGAGGTTCGGAGAACGAGAACGAGGACGCGGAAGTCGACGACGTGAGAATCGAGGACGCGGAGGTCGACGACGCGACCGTCGTGTCCGGCGACGGGACCGGCGCGGCCGCGGCCGGCGAGTCGGAGGTCGTCGTCGGCTGTGTTCAGGGCGTGCTGCTCTCCGAGTGGGAGTCGTGGGCACAGGGGATCCGCGTGAACCCGACGGCCCGCGGCCTTGGCGTCGGCAGCCGGCTCAGCGAGGCCGTCCTCGACTGGGCGGCCGCGGCTGGCGCGACCGTCTGCCGCAACATGGTGTTCTCGTGGAACGTCGCCGGACTGGGTCAGTCGCGAGCGGTCGGCTTCGACCCCGGTACCGAGTTCCGGTTCGCCCGGCCCGACCCGGCGGCCGCGCCGGCGACTCCTCCGAACGCGGCGGTCGACGACCCCGACCCCGACGCAGTGTGGGCGTTCTGGAGCCGGAGCGACGCCCGGAATCACCTCGACGGGCTGGGGCTCGACCCCGGCGAGTCGTGGTCCTGCTCGCAGTTGACCCGCGAGCGGGTGGCGACGGCGAGCGACGAGGAGCGACTGGTGGCGGTGGACGACGACGACGGGATAGCCGGGTTCGCCCTCCACACTCGGACATGGGAACGCGAGGCGGACGACGCGGACGGGGACGCCGACACGAGTGCTGAGGATGAACCCCCTGTGGAGCGGCACGCCATCTACGGGAGCGCGGCGTGGCGCGACGCGGCGGCCGTCGGCGCGCTGCTGGACGCGGTCGCCCGGGACGCGGCCGACCGCGACGCGGATCACGTCCGCGTGTTCATCCCCGAGACCGTCGATCACGTGAGCGACGTCGCGGCCAACCGAGTCGAGGTAAGCGCCGAGCCGGACTTCGTGATGACCGCGGACCTCACCGATCGCTGAGACTCGATGAGTCGAGCGGTACTGCTGGCGGTCCCCGGCGTCCCCGGCGGAGCCGAAGTGCTGAAACGGCGTCGGCCGAACGGTGTCGTATGTATCCGCTCGTCTCCGGGGCGCTTCCGTGGTCGTGGCCGCTCACGCTCGCCGTGTACGGGATCGTGCTCGCCGTCGCGGTGTGGATCTACCGCGACGCGAAAGCCCGCGGGAGCAATCGGGCCGTGTTGTGGTTCCTGGCGACGCTCGTGTTCACCATCGTCCCCGTTCTCCTGTACATGTACCTCCATCGCGCCTCCGGGCCGGCGCGCTGAGTATCAGGGCTGATGGCGGAACCCGAACGCCTAATTCGCCCCGCCGTTCCCGTGTAGACATGTTCGCGACCCTGCCGGACGCGCTCCGGCTGCTCGTCGTCCCGGTGTTCGCGTGGGCGGCGGTTCGGGACGTCCGCACGCGCCGGCTCCCGAACCGGCTCTGGCCGCCGCTGTACGCGTTCGGGGTGTTGTTGATCGCCGTCGAGGCCGTCCAGTTCTTTCCCTTTGCGGGGTTTGAGGCCCGGCTGTTCCTCGTACAGACGCTGATCAGTTTGCTGTTCGTCGCGCCCCTCGGCTACGCGTTCTGGTATCTGGGCGCGTTCGGCGGGGCGGACGCCAAGGCGCTGATCGCCATCGCCATCGTGTTCCCGACGTTCCCGACCTACGAGCTCGCGGGTGCGAGCCTCCCGTCCGTCGAGACCGCGATCGGCGTGTTCTCGCTGACGGTGCTCACAAACACGGTGCTGATCGGGCTCGCGTACCCGGTCGGACTGGCCGCCTACAACCTCGTGGGCGGGGAGCGGTCGACGACGATGTTCCTCGCGCGCCCCGTCTCGACGGCGTCGCTCCCGGAGCGACACGGGCGGCTGTTCGAGGACACGACGGGGACGACACGAAGCGGGCTCGACCTCGACGCCCTCCGGATGTACCTCCGCTGGCGCGGGACGACGCTGGCCGAGCTGCGCGCGGAGCCCGACCGCCACCGCGACCCTGAAAGCGTGTCGGAGACGTTCGACCCGACCGACGGTGGGACACACGTCGGGCCGGCGACCGACGGGGGAGAAGTGGTCGAGACGCCGGGAGAAGTGGTCGAGACGTCGGAGGAAGAGATCGGTGACCCCTGGGCTGCCGAACGGTTCCTCACGGGGATCGACCACGGCGCGTACGGGACCGACGCGGAGACCCTTCGCGACGGGTTAGAAGTAGTGACGAGCCGGGAGACGGTGCGAGTGTCGCCGGGAATGCCGTTCGTCGTTCCGATGGCGGCCGGGCTGGTCGTCTCGCTCACCTACGGGGACGCGCTGTTCGCGCTGTTGGGCGCGGTCGGCCTCGTATAAGCGGCCGGGAAGCCGTCAGGCCTCGATCGAAGTCTCCCCTACCGTCGAGACGCGAGTCCCGATCGGCCGCTTCACGAACTCGCCGACCTCGCGACCGATCATCCGGGTGACGCCGCGCTGTGCGGCGACATCGAGCAGGCGCTGGTCGATCCGCCCGTCGACGACAACCGCGTGCGGGGGAGTGTCCGCGCTCTCGACCGCGTCGAACGCCGCGTCGGCGTCGACCTCCGAACCGATGGAGAGGTCGTCGCCGAGGAGTCGGGCGAGCCCGCTTCCGGCGTCGATCACTTCCTGGACGTGTTCCTCCATGGACCGGGGAGCTGGTTCCGACAGCGTCTCGGCGGACGCGGGATCCGCCGACTCCGTCGCTCCGGTAGCGTCGGGCTCCCCGGTTTCAGCCGCCGCTTCAGTGGCGTCCGAGGCTTCCGTTGGCTCCGACGCTTCGGCGTCGGCGGATCCCGCTGTGACGTCGTCCTCGGCGTCAGCGTTGGGTTCGGTGTCGGTCTCGTCGGCTTCGCTTCCGACGTCAGTGTCGGTCGTGCGTTCGGAGTCTGCGTCCGCGTCACCGTCGGAACCATCTCTACGAGTGGAGTCGACAGCGGACGATCGGATAGACTCCGGGTCCGTGTCGCGCCCGTCCAGTTCGTTTCCGGCTGCCTTCCGCAGGTTCGGCTCGTCGGCGAGCGTCTCGTACGGGACTTTGCCGCGGAGCGCCTCGAACACCGCTCCGCGGTCGAGGTCCTCGACGGACTCGCCGGGCGGGGCGAAGGCGACGTAATCCACCTCGCCGACCTGAGCGAGCTCGCGGAGGATCAGCTCGCCACCGCGGTCGCCGTCGAGGAACGCGGTGACGGTCCGATCGCGGGTCAGCGCCGCGACCGCGTCTGGGACGTTCGTCCCCTCGACGGCGACGGCGTTCTTGATCCCGCACTCGAGCAACGTGGAGACGTCCGCGCGCCCCTCAACGACGATCACGGCGTCGGAGTCGCTGACGCGCGGCCCCGCCGGCACTCCCTCGTAGTCGGCGACGCCCTCGATCCGGGCGGCGTCGCGGACCTCCTCTAACACGTCGGTGCTCGCGAGGTTCGTCTCCTCGAAACCGCTCGCGACGAGCTCTTTCGCGCGTTCGACGACCTCGCGGCGCTTCGCGGCACGTACGTCCTCGATGCTCGTCACCTCGACTGACGCCTCACACGGGCCGATGCGATCGATAGTCTCCAACGAGGCAGCGAGGATCGCGGTCTCGACCTTGTCGAGGCTCGATGCGACGGTCACCTCGCCGAAGGACTGACCGTTTTCCGACTGTATCGCGACGTCGATCCGTCCCACTTTCGAGGAGTCCTGGAGGTCACGGAGGTCCAGCTCGTCGCCGAGAAGGCCCTCCGTCTGCCCGAACACCGCGCCCACGACGTCGCTCCGCTCGACGACGCCGTCGGCCGCGATGGTGGCACGGATCAGGTATTTGGCTGTGTCGTTCATGTGAATGTGAATCGTGATCTGAACGGACGGTTCGTTCCGCCCGTTTCCATTACGATCGTTCCCGAAAAATACCTGTCGACCGGAGAGTCACCGGCGAGCATGTTTGAAGAATAATTCTCTTCGATATTCTATACTGAAGTAGGAAAGTAGGATTTAACCGTGTGTATTACATTTAGATTTCTGATGAGTCGATCACGGAGAGATATCTTGTGGGTACCGGCGTTCGCGATACTCGTCGCGTTCGCGGTGCCGTGGCCGCTGTGGGGTGTCGACCGCGTCGTCGCCGGCCTGCCGGTGTGGATCTGGTGGCACGTCGGGTGGCTCGGACTGTGTACCGTACTGTTCTCCCGGTTCGTCGCGAGCGGCGCGTGGGAGCGCGGGATGGGACTGACGGCCGGGGCGGAGTCGATCGGGGAGCGTTCGGAGTCGGGAAGCCGGCCGGCGAGCGGGGGTGAGGAGCCGTGAGCCTCGCGGTCCAGCTCGGCGTCGTCGTCGGCTACCTGTTCGTCGCGCTCGCTATCGGGCTGATCGCCTATCGAGTCGCGGAGGCGACGGCCGAGGACTACTACCTCGCTAGCCGCTCCATCGGAACGCTCGTGTTGCTTTTCACGACGTTCGCCACGTTGCTGTCGGCGTTCACGTTCTTCGGCGGGCCGAACCTCGCGTACGCCGCCGGCCCCGAGTGGCTGATCGTCATGGGCGCGCTAGACGGCGTGCTGTTCGCAGTGTTGTGGTACGTCATCGGCTACAAACAGTGGCTGATCGGGAACCGGAACGGCTACCTCACGCTCGGCGAGATGCTCGGTGACCGGTTCGGATCCGCGGGACTCCGCGCGCTCGTCGCCGGGATCAGCCTGTTGTGGCTGTTTCCGTACGTCATGCTCCAGCAGATGGGCGCAGGCGAAGCGATCGTCGGACTGACGAACGGTGCGGTCCCCTACTGGGGCGGCGCGGCGCTGATCACCGCCTTCATGATCGGCTACGTCACGCTCGCGGGGATGCGCGGGGTCGCGTGGACCGACACGGTACAGGGGTTGTTCATGCTCTCCATCGTCTGGATCGCGGCCGTCTGGGTGCTGTCCGCGGTCGGCGGGCTGGGCGCGGCCACCGACTCAATGCTCGCGGCGCGCCCCGAGTTCGGGAGCTTCGGCGGCGGGCTCTACTCGCCCGGGTTCATCATCTCCACCGCGATCACCATCGCGTTCGGCGTGACGATGTTCCCGCAGATCAACCAGCGGTTCTTCGTCGCGAAGAGCGGCGCGGTGCTCAAGCGGTCGTTCACGCTGTGGCCCGTGCTCGTCCTCCTGTTGTTTCTCCCCGCGTTCATGCTCGGTGCGTGGGCCGCAGGGATGCCGATCGACGTGCCCGAGGGCGCGAACGTGCTGCCCGTCGTATTGAACGAGTACACGCCGGTGTGGTTCGCTGCGCTCGTGATCGCGGGCGCGATGGCCGCGATGATGTCGTCGTCGGACTCGATGCTGCTCTCCGGGTCGTCGTACTTCACGCGCGACCTCTACCGGCCGTTCGTCAACCCCGACGCCTCAGCCCGCCGCGAGGCATGGCTCGCGCGGATCGGGGTGGCGGCGTTCGCGACGCTCGCCTTCATCGCCAGCCTGCTGCGACCCGGCACCCTGATCGAGGTCGGCGACACCGCGTTCTCCGGGTTCGCGCTGCTCGCGCTCCCCGTGATCTGCGCGCTGTACTGGGAACGGACCACCCGCGACGGGATGATCGTCGGCGTGCTCGTCCCGCAGGTCGCGTATCTGACGGTGGTGTTCTCCTCGGTGCTCCCGCTCGTGCCGACGCTTCCCCGGTCGCTGGCCGGTGGCTGGGACGTCGCGCTCGGGCTGATGGTCCTCTCAGCGGCCCTCACGATCGGCGTCTCCTCCCTCACTGCGCCGACCGCCGATAGCGACGCGTCTCGGTTCGCGGTCAGCGGCGATTGAGTGACCGGTGGCGGCCGAGCGCTTACCGACACCGCCACGTTCGGAGTGGTTTAAAAGTGACCGTCGATATCTAAGACACTACTTATAAACCGCTCTCGTCGTCAACGAACTCGCGTGCGACTACCCGTGGTCGATCGTCCGTACACGACGAGTATGAGTATATCCAACTCGTTCCAGCGGTCACGCCAGTTTATATATGGTGTACAGCACCCAGTGACGGAATTTATAAGTAATCCGGCCGACCGTCCGTCGTGGTCGCCCTCCCCCGATCTCCGGATGCGAGCCGATCGGCCGCGGTCGCGGTCGGGATAGCGAACCTGTTCCCGCTCGTCGGCGTCCTCGCGCTCGGCTGGGACGCGACGGCGCTGATACTGCTCTACTGGTTCGAGCTGGGCGTCGTAACGCTGTTCGCGCTCCTCCGTGGCGTCTTCGCCGGCCGACCGAGTGAACTCGAGACGGACGCGTTGGTCCTCGGGGCGCTCGTCGACAAACGAGCCTCGGTGTCCGTACCACAGACAGGCGTCCGGATCCACCTCTCTTCAGTGCTCGTTCTATCGATTGTCGCACCGTTCCTCGCGCTCTTGTGGGTGTTTACGGGCCCAGTGTTGTTGGCGCTGACCGGTACCGAGGGACCGAGTCCGGAGACGGTCGGAACGGTGCTGCTCGCGGCGTTCGGGATCGCGATCGCCGAGGCCCTAACGACCGCTGCCGACTACTTCTATCGCGGCGGTTACCGCGATGAGAGCGCGCAAACCGCGGTTCGAGGGCTCTTCTTCCGAATGGTCACAGTCCTCCTCGTCGGACTGCTGATCGTCCCCGTCCTCGCTGCGGCAGTCGCGGACGACACCGATGTCTCGATCGGCGAGGTCGCGGATCCGGCAACGTTCGGACCGATCGTCCTCGCGCTTGCCGTCCTAATCAAGTTCGGGGCCGATCTCGCCGGGCTGTATCACGACCGGCTGGTCGCGTTCGACGAGTCGACGAGCCTCACCATCGGCTGGGCGCACGAGTCGCCTCCCGACGAGCCGGTACGCGACCGGACTCCGGACCCCGACACGCGCTGCCGTCCGACCACCACTGGTCGACTCTTCGGTTGGCCGCTCGCCGAAGCGATCCGACCGGGCGGGTGGCTCCTGGCGGCGCTCCTGCTCGGCGTGGCCGCCTTCGTCGCCGTCGCCGGCTACCGCGTCTCAGCCCTCGCGATCGGACTGTTCGCGGTTGTCGCGCCGCTAGCCGTCCTCGTCTTCGATTCGGTGCTCCGGTACGGCGCGGTAGAGTACCGGATCGCGAGCGAGGGGGACCGTGCGGTCGTTGCGTACGATCGACTGTTCGGGCTGGCACTCTGGCGGATCGAGCCGTGGGACGAGACGGACCTCCGCGTCGAGCGCGACCGGATCGACCGCCGAGTCGGTACCCGGTCGGTCGTGATCGAACTACCCGACCGGACGGTTCGGATCCCCCTGGTCGCGGACCCCGCCCCGATCCTCGCGGCCTTCGACCGCCGGGCAGATCGACCCGACCGCGACGGGAGCGATCGAAGGCCGGATCGCGACCACGAGCCGACCTCGTAGCGGCCGGGTCGACGCGCCCTTCGAACGTCCTCACGCACCGTTCCCACCGCGCTGGGGGCGTCGAAAGGCAAAAGCCCGTCTACGACCCACATCTACCATGAACGAGCCCGGCACCGAGGGCGTGCTGTTGGACCAAGAGACGCTCCACGATCGGCTCGACGACGCGCCCGAGTGGCTACAGGACCACTACCGGACGTTCCGCGAGTCGATGGTCGGCGAGCGCGACGGCTCGCCGTTCCCCTGTTATTTCGGGATCGAGGTCGAACGGGAGGGCGATCTGCTGTACGCGGCCTGCGAGTCGACCACCGATCCGGCCGCGCTGTTACGGCTCCGTGACACCCTGCTTGAGTACCTCGACACGTACCCCGACCACGCCGACCGCGCGCCGCTCGCGGTGTTCTTCAAGCCGCCGGCCGGTGACCCCGGCGAGGCACACTACCACGAGCGGCTCTGGCACGTACTGGAGTTCCTCCACGTTCACGACCCGGAACCGTGGCCGGAATCGATCCCGACCGATCCGGACACCCCGACGTGGGAGTTCTGTTTCGGCGGTGAGCCGCTGTTCCCGACCTCCCGCGCGCCGTTTTACGACGAGCGGAAGAGCCGGTACTCGCCGGTCGGCCTCGAGATCACCTTCCAGCCGCGGGCCGTCTTCGAGGGGATCACCGCCGACACTGAGGCGGGCCAGCGCGCCCGCGAGACGATCCGGTCGCGGATGACCGAGTACGACGGCGTCTGTCCCCACGCCGACCTCGGCGACTGGGGGGTTGAGGGCGACCGCGAGTGGACACAGTACCTGTTTCGCGAGGACGACGCGGAGAGCCCGGACGAGTGCCCGCTTGCCCCAACCCGAGATCACCCGAAAGCCCCTGAACCGCTCCTCGAACCCGGCGGGTGGCGGCGGCTGGCCGACGACGACGACCAGCCGCCCACAGGGGTCCGCACCGTGGCCACCGGAGCCGACGATGACTGATCGGGCCGCAGGAGGTCCGAGGACACCGGAGGCGACGAAATGACCCGCGGCGGGCCGTCTGACGACGCCGTCCTCCTCCTCGTCGACTTCCAGGTCGGCTTCGACGACCCGGGCTGGGGTGAGCGAAACAACCCCGAGGCGGAGACGGTCGCCACCGCCCTCTTAGCGCGGTGGCGCGAAACCGGTCGCCCGGTCGCACACGTCCGGCACGCGTCGACGGACCCCGACTCACCCCTCCGACCGGACTCGCCGGGGTTCGCGTGGAAACCCGAGACGGCACCCCGCGAGGACGAGCCGACCTTCGAGAAATCCGTCAACGGCGCGTTTCTCGACTCCGGGCTCGACGATTGGCTGCGGGAGCGGGAATACGACACGCTCGTCGTCTGCGGGCTCACTACCGACCACTGCGTCTCGACGACCGTCCGGATGGCGGAGAACCGCGGCTACGACGTCTCCGTCGTCGCCGACGCGACCGCCGCCCACGCGCGGACCGCCCACGACGGGGGTGTAGTCGACCCGGAGACGTCACATCGGGTCGCGCTCGCACAGCTGAACGGCGAGTTCGCGACGGTCGTCGACGCGGCCGACCTCGGGTAACCGTCTCAGTCGTCGGCGGCGGTCGACGCGCCGTCCGTCTCCCCGGACCCCCCGCCCTCCCCGCTCGATTCGTCGTCTTCCTCGACCGATCTGTCGCTTTCTCCGGCCGATCCGTCGCTTTCTCCGGCCGACGCGTCCTCGGCAGCCGCCTCGAACATGCCCCGTTTCGTCGCGTACATGAAGTACGCGCCCAGCCCGAGGAACCCGACGGCGTTCGATATCGCGACCGCCCAGAACACCGCCTCGACGCCCCAGCCGAGCCCCGGCGTGATCGCGACCCCGAACGCGCCGAACGTCGCGGTCGTCGGAACGGCGGCGACGGCGATGGGGAACCGGATCCCCCAGTACTTGATCGCGTCGGCAACGAACGAGGTCCGCGTCCGGGAGGCCCCGTTGAACCCCGCGAGCAGCGTGTAGGTGCCGCCGAGCCCCCAGTAGGTCACCGCCAAGAGCTGTAAGTAGAGCACGGAGAGATCGCGGCCGGTCGCGCTCAGGTCCGGTGCGAAGAGGTCGGTGATCGCGCCCGCGAAGAAGAACTGCACCGCTCCTAGCGCGAGGAACGCGGCGACGACGATCCCGGTTCCGACGGTCGTCGTCCGGCGGGCCCGGTCGGGCTCGTCGGCCCCGAGGTTCTGTCCGATCATCGACTGGGCGGCCTGTTGCATCCCGAGCGCCGGAACGATCGCCAGCGTTGCGACCCGCGCGCCGACGGTGTAGGCGGCGACACCCGCGGCACCGCCCGCGATCGCGACGAGCCCCACCACCAGCACGCGGACGAGCTCGCTCACGCCGCGCTGGCCGCCGAGCGGGAGCCCGACGGAGACCACCTCCCGGATATCGGCGGGGTCGAAGACGAACGCCTCGCGGGTGAGTCGGAACGTGTCCCGGTAGATACCGCCGGCGTACGCGAGCACGTGAAGGAGGCCGACGACGCCCGCGAGCGCCGTCCCCAGGGCTGCGCCGGCGACGCCGAGCGCCGGAACCGGCCCGACGCCGAAGATGAGCACGGGCGCGGCGACCAAGTTGACGAGGACGCTGGCGACGCTCACGTGGAGCACGGCCCGGGTGTCGCCGTAGGCGGTGAAGCAGTTCTCGACGGTGTCGCCGACCGCCCCCACGGGGAGCACCGCGATGACGATGGCGAGGTACGTCGCGGTGGTGGCCGCGAGCGCCGGGTCCGCCCCGAGCGTCGCGACCAGCTCCTCGGCGAAGACGACGACGGGGACCGCGACCGCGACCGTGACCACGAGCGCGACGAGCCCGCCGTTGACGGCGAGCCGCCGGGCACCGGACTCGTCGTCCGCGCCGACCCGCTGGGCGACGAGGATCTGGGTGCCGACCGCGGCGACGACGACGGTCGCGCCGAGCAGCGACTGGATCGGGAGGCTCAACCCGACCGCGGCGACGGCCTCCTCGCTCACCCGTCCAAGCCAGAACGTGTCGATCAGCGCGTTGGCGACGTAGACGAGGTTCTGCGCGACGAGCGGCGCCGCGAGCAACAGGAGGACCCGACCGATCGGGCCGTCGGTGATCTCCTCCTGTGAGACGTCCAACATCAGGTATCGTTCCGGGATTGTCCAGGCATAATAAAACAGTACCGGTGCCGGATACGATCGGGTCGCTGACCCGCACGTTTTTGCGCGCGGCCGCCAAGGATAGCGTATGCAACGCGGCCGTCGGAAACCGGACTGGCTGAAATCCCGCCCACCGTCCGGGAGCCGGTTCACCGAGATCACGGAGACGCTCCGCGACCGCGACCTCCACACCGTCTGTGAGGAGGCGAACTGCCCGAACATGGGCGAATGCTGGTCCGGCCGCGACGGCCCGGGCA
>LFFM01000667.1_pt1 | contig 24022 bp, 14 predicted proteins | sample 643131 | NCBI WGS metagenome assembly LFFM01 (sample SAMN03777445, study PRJNA286221) | soda lake metagenome | biome: soda lake; feature: Kulunda steppe; material: water; isolation source: sample Tc-Br brine of Tanatar trona crystallizer | place: Russia: Kulunda steppe | collected 2011-07
GCAGGCCCACGGACCACCTCCACGCGGTCGGCCGCGAGTGGGTCAAGCGTGATGTTGTGATCGGCTGCGGTATTCGAAATATCGCCGCGGCGCTCGCTGTTTTCGAGTATGAGCAATCGATCGCCATCGAAGCCGCGAATCACGGGTCGGGCTGGCGCAGAGCCGAACGACCGCATCGCGATGCCCGGCTCGCCGTCCAGCATTTCGCCAAAGGATGACGCCCCCTGTTCCTGGAGAGCGGCGATGTCAAAGGACTGGGTAGCCTGATACTGGGTAGAGCCTACCGGAGACGCCGTCACGATCACGTCCCGTAGCTGCACGTCTTCGGGCTGCAGAACGACACGCAAGGGCTCGTCCTGCGGGACGTCTACAGGTACGGTTGTCGCCTGAAATCCGACGAACTGAACGCGTAGCGTGTAGGAGCCAGCCGGAAGGTTAGTAAAGGCAAACTGCCCGTCCGGCCCGGTGGTGACGCCCCGGTCCAGGGCTTCCACTTGCACGGTAGCGCCGGCCAGTGGCTCACCATCCGGGTCTTCCACCGTACCGGTCACGTCGTAATCGGCAGGGGAATGAAAGGGCAGAAGCAGGAGGAAGAAGGCGTAAAAGAGATGCATAGGCACGCGCGGTGAACTGCTCGATAGAGAGGATCGATAGAGAACAGCGGTAGTAACAGGCCCTTGATTGGAAAGTTTAGGCGGGGCTAAAAATTAAGTCTACGTGTACTAAACGTAACATTATCCGCTGTGTGTATGTCATAAACACCATAGTCACGTGCGTAGACGGTGCACGGGCCTGCCTTGTGTGTCGGTGGCGATGCAGACGTCATCGCCGGTCGGTCACTGCAGCAGCCATGGACCCGCCGCATCGGTTTTGCGCCGCTCCTTTGTTGGCAGAGTGGAAGGGATGCGTAGGTGCCCAGCGCGCGCTACACGAAGGCATCCCAGACCCGCACCAGAGACAGCCGTGCGCGTCCGTTGGGACCAGAAGTACGCGATAAAGAACAGGGCTCGTATTCCTCGATCAGGTGCCGGGTGCCGCGATGGCCGCAGACAAGAGCATCGGTCCCGCCTCACCGCTCGGCTACGGTTGAGCCGGTTGTAGATTCGCGGAGTACAGGGATGGACGATGGGCCCGTCATGCCGGCATCGACGGTGCGCTTCACGTCGAGGAACGCCTGCCAGCGTTGAAAGGGCACATCGAGATGGACGACCTGCTGCCCGCCCTCATCCGTAGAGATGCGGGACGGGTAGCCGTGTCGAGCATCGAGGGTGCGTGCGTGGCGCAGCGCTTCATCCCGGGTGGCAAACTGCCCGGTTTGCAGGCGGTAGTCGAACGCGAGCGCGTGGGTAGCGGTGTGTGGCGCAACGCGAACCGCCGGATCTGCGCTTGCCTCCACCGAGCGTACGGTCTGCAAATGTGCCCGGAGCGCCTGCGTGTCGGTGACCGGCCCGCTGTGGACGCGGTAGGGCACGCGGCCGCCCACGTCTCGGACCGTCACGTCGGTAGTGAGGGTAGCTCGCAACGTTGCGGCCCGGTCGTCGGCGGCCCCAGGATCCGCAAAGGCCCACAGCTCGGCTTCGAGGGGTACCGGGGCGGGCCGCTCCTCCGGTGGCGTACACTGCTCGATAAGGGCGATCCCGTCATCGAGGTGAGGGCCCTCGCGCAGGGTCAGCAGCTGACGTGCGGCAGAGCTGGCCACGTCCTGCGGTATGGTGCGGACGGCGTACAGGGTGTTGGCGCGGTTGGGAATCAGTTCGAAGCCGGCGCCTGTACGTGCGGTGGTTGACTGTGCCACCTGCAGGGCCCGGTCCGCGCTGCTGTAGGTGCCGATCTGCACCGCGTACTGGCAGGCCCCGGCGGTGAGGGTATCGCTGCGCACATGCAGGGGGAGCGGGACGGGCTGGCGGAGCGAGGCGGCGAGGGCCGGGCGCTCGGGCGCTGGGACGGTCCGCGACGCGAACATTGCTACGGGAGCGGTTGGGCGGACGGGCTTCGGCGCTGGAGCTTCTGTCGCGACCGGAGCAGATGCGGCCCGTGGGCGAGGCGCCGGCGGGGGCGCAGTCGACGTGCCCGGGTGTAGCCGCATCCCCATGGTGATGCCCCAGCGGTCGTGCGTCAGCGGCTGTCCGCTCAGGGCGGCGCCCTCGGGCGTCCAGTGGTAGTGCACCTGCAGATCCATCCGCACCCGGTCGTCCAGGCGCAGGGTGAGCCCGGCCCCCAGCGGCAGATAGACCGCACGGCCCGCATCCAGCGACCAGGTGGGGCCGGCACGGACGGGCTCCTCCGTCGGGGCCAGTACGGGATTCGGGGCAGGAGCGACTTCCGTCATGCGATGCCAGCGCAGCCCGCCGCCTGCGAAGAGGTGGGCGCCGAGGCGGCTACGCGGCGCCAGCGCGAGATGTAGCCGGTAGTCCACAGGCAGGGTGCGGGCGCGGTAGCCCGTCCCGGAGATCATGCCTACCCGGGCGCCCACCTGTCCATGCAGCGGCCCGGCCAGGCGATGGCGGAGCGTCGGCCCAACGGTCAGGTCGCTGAGGTGCTGCACGCCGGGCTGCGACGCGCTCACCTGGGCCTCCAGTCCCAACGAAAAAGCAGCGTTCTGGGCCTGCGCGTGCGGTGCGGGCGGCCCGAGGAGGAGCAGCGCACAGAGGAGCGACAGGGGCAACAACCAGGGCGGGGATAGGGAAATCATACCGGAGCGAAAGGGCACAGTGTATACGTCAAAAGCCATGGGGTTAGCGGACGTGCATCATCGAGCGGGCCTGCGTAAAGCGGGTGCCCTCGGCGCCTTCAGCGCTCAGGCGGTAGAGGTAGGCGCCACTGGGCAGGAGGTCGGCGGGTAGGGTAATGGTGTAGCTGCCAGGGGCTACCCCGCTGCGATCCACCAGCTCGTGGACGAGGCGGCCCTGCAGATCGTACACGCGGAGAGTGACGCGGGCCGGGACGGGGATGTGGTACCGAATCGTGGTGGCCTCAGCAAACGGGTTGGGGTAGTTCTGCTCGAGCGCAAACCCCGGTGGGGCCTCGGCGTCGATAGCAAACGCGAACGTCTGCCGGCTCACCGTGGACGCCGGCGCATCGGTATCGGCAGGGGAGGCTTCCACCCACCACGTATAGCTTGTGCGCGTGGCAAAGAAGTCGTGGTCCAGCGGCAGCGTGTGGGTGGTATCGCGCAGCCCACCACGCCGAAGCTGTTCACCGTCGTCGCGCTGCACGTACAGCGCGTAGCGGACGGGCACATCGGCACGTGCGGTCGTCCAGGTGAAGGGCACCTGCTGTCCATACACCGTGGCAGCGTCTGCCGGAACGTGAAGGTCGAAGGCGCCGGGCGGCGGCTGGGAGAAGGTGGCCTCTGCTGCGGCAGGAGCCACACCCCCTTCGGCTTCCGGTACAGTAAAGAGGGCCGTTACGCTGCCGGCACGGGTGCTCCGGGCCAGAAAAGAGGCCACACCGGCGGTGTCGGTTTGGACGGTGGTGCCTGTATCCAGCCCGGTGACGCCGGCTGCGGCTGGACCGGCCAGCCCGTCAAGGCGGATGTCCATGTTCGGGATGCCGTTGCCGTATGTATCGGTCAGGGTGGCGCTAAAGCGGATCGCCGCTTCCCCATCGGCGGGGGCCATCGCAGGGGTGGCAGCTACCCGCAGGCGCTCGGGGGCGGCCGAGGTTACGGTGAAGGGCTCCGAGGTCACCGTCTGCTCGCCGTCGGGCGTCGCCACTTGGAGCGTGTACGTGCCGGCCCGCGTCGGTCGGAGGTCGTCGAATACCGCGATGCCCTCCGCATCGGTGCGGGCGCTGTTCGAGCCCACCAGGCCCGCACGCGGGGTAAACGTTGCGACCAGAGGCGCATCGGCCACCGGAGTGCCAGCGGAATCCACCTGGCGTACGGCGGGTGCGGTGTTCATCCGTTGGCCAGCTTCGGTGGCAGCGCCAGGTGGTGTCGTAAAGTGGAGCAGCGTGGTGCGCACCTCCAGGCTGACCGACGCGCTGGCGGTGGTCCCCACCTCGGCATCGGCCGCATCGATGGTGGCGGTGAGCACCACGGGGCCCGTCTGCTCGTTGGCGCCGCTCACCTCCGCGGTAGCCCGGCCGTCGCTATCCGTAGGTGCCTGCGGGACAATGGTCGCACGGCCCGGAGCGTTGCTCGTAAATGCCACGGGCGCGTCTGCAACGGGGTTGCCAAACGCATCCACTACCCGTGCCTCCACAGTGGTCGATTCGTCGGGGCGGATGAGCGTGAGACCGGTGAGGGTGAGCGACAGATCTGCCGCCAGCGCGGGGCCGACGGTCACGAGGGTTTCGGCGGTCCCCACTGCATCACCCGCCGTGCGCGCGGCTGTCACGGCGTACGGGGTGGCAGCGGTCGCTGTAGCCAGAACATACACCGGGGCGTTGGCCACGCCATCCGGTATGGTAAGCGTTTCGGTGGGCGTATCTTCAGGGTCTGCCGATGGCAGAAAGGCAGCGGTGCCCTCAGGAGCCTCGGCGGAGAGGGCGAACGTGGTAGCCGTTGTGGCAGCCGACGGGCGGCCTTCGGCATCTCGCAAGGTCAGGGCAAACGCGGTCGGGGCACCGGCAGTGAGCTGCTCCGGACCATCCAGGGTGGCTGCTACCGGCGTGAAGAGGTCGAAGTCCAGGCGCACGGTGGGGCGCTCGGTGGTCGCGCGGATCTGCGGGGGGATCCCCGGGATGTCGATGGTGCGCCGGGCCCGGGCGTCGGGGGTCTCGGCCATGAAAAAGACCGGGTCGAGCACCACATCCGGTACCGATCGGTGCTCCGCCCACAGCGCCAGATGCTCGCCCGGCTGGACGGCAAACGGGGTCGCGAGGGTGACCTGCACCGCCTCGCCCTCGGGCGTCGTTTCCACGGTCACTTCGCCTGCCTCAGCCGTTGCTACCTCCACGTAGGGGCCCTCGCCGATGGTGCCATCTTCGAGGGTCGTCTGTGTGGTGGTCTTGGCATAGAAGGTCACGTCCGCAAGCACCGCCTCGGGAAGCGCCCCGCCTTCCAGATAGAAGGTAAGCGTGTGTAGCTCGGCCGGATGCGTGAGTTGCAATTCATCAGCCAGAAAGACCGCCTCCCACGCATGCCAGCCGATACTGAGTGGGGTGGTCCGCAGGGGCGCGGTGGCCGTGGTTTCGTCGAAGCCACCGAGCGTGACGGTGTGCGGCTCGGTCTGTGCGAGTGCCGGGGCAGTCCCACCGATCCACAGACCGAGCACGGCAAGGAGCCAACCGGCGGAGTAGCGAAACGTCGTTGTAGCGGGATCAAGCACGGGCAGCGGGGGATGCGATAGACACATTCGGGTGTGGTTTAGTCATCGGCCACTGGAGCGGGCGGTTAACTCAGTGTGCAAGGGTGGGCCATGCCGGGAACGCCGCCGGGTCATCAAAAAGAACATCGGTGGATCGGATGCCCTGGCATGGCATAGGAAACCCGTCGTTCTACTTGCTTTCAGCTTTTGTGATGGCTTCTTTCCGCTTGCTATGCACTGGCGACGTTCACCTGGGCCGCCGCCCCACCCGGGTCCCGGCAGACGAGGCCCTTACCGTGGAGCGCGTCTGGCAGGCCTGCGTGCAAGCGGCCATCCGCGAGGCCGTTGACGCGGTGGTATTGACCGGCGACCTGATCGACCGGGAGAACCGCTACTTTGAGGCGATCGGGCCGCTGCTTCAGGGCCTGCGGCAACTGGCGACCGCGGGTATTCCTGTGTATGCCGTAGCGGGCAATCACGACTTCGACACGCTCCCAGGCGTGCAGGCCTTTGATGGCGAGGGCGCGCACCTGTTGGGCGCACAGGGGCGGTGGACGCAGCAGCCGCTGATAAAGGACGGGGAGACGGTTGCCATCCTCACCGGCTGGTCGTTTCCGCGGCAACACGTCGATCAGTCGCCGCTCCGTTCCTTTGAGCGGCCTGCCACCGACCTTCCGGTAATCGGGGTGCTGCATGCCGATGCCGGCACGGCCCAGAGCCGGTACGCACCGGTGGCGCATGAGGCGCTGCAAGAAAGCGGCGTGGATCTCTGGTTGCTCGGCCACATCCACCGGCCGCAGATGCTGGATCTGCCCGGCACGCAGGTGCTCTACCCGGGGTCGCTGCAGCCGCTGGATCCGGGCGAGCAAGGCGCGCACGGGCCGTGGATCATTGAGGTGCCGATGCGGGGGGCGGCAACGCTCACGCAGCGGCCGCTCGCCACGTTGCGCTACGCGGAAGTTACGGTATCGCTCGACGGGTGCACCACCAACGATGCGGTCCGGCGCCAGACGACCGTGGCCATGGAAGACGTGCTCGCCGCGCACGTTGAAGCGCAGGAAGCCCTGCGGCACCTCTGCTGTCGGCTGCGTATCGAAGGGCGCACGCCGCTGCATCGGCAGTTGGATGATCTTCTGGCAGACGTCCAGCCTGACCTATCGCTGATGCAGGGCAGCGCCACGGCTACGGTGGAGCAGGTGGATGTTGACACGCGCCCGGTGCACGACCTGCAGGAGCTATCGCGCGGCACCGACCCGCCGGCCGTGCTGGCCCAACTGCTGCTGGCGCTGGAGGAGGGGCGTGAGGTGGACGGGCTGGCGGCGCTGGAAGCCCAACTGTCGCAGGCCCTCCGCCACTTACAACGCAGTACTCGCTATCAGCCGCTGCGCCAGGATGATGCCATTGCGCTGGACACTGAAGCCGGCACGCCCCGCGAACTGCTGCAGCGCCAGGGCCTGCGGCTGCTGGATGAACTGCTGGCTGCTCACCCCTGAGTCGCAGCCTATCACGATTCCGCTGACGCATCAGCAGCCGTGCCCACCCGCCAGATCTTCCATCCCATGTATCCCCGCTATTTATGGCTGCCGAAGCCACCGATCCCGCCGATCCGACGCGCTCCCATCCTGATCCGTGGCCTACCGATGCGGCGCCCGCCCTCCAGGTGCAGCACGTGGTCCTCACACGGATGTACGGGGTAGCGCAGCACACCCTCGCCGCCGAGGATCTGGCCCCGGGGGTGAACATCATCTACGGCCCGAACGCGGCGGGGAAGACGACGCTGGCCCGTGGTCTGGAGGCGCTCCTCTGGCCGGACAGCCCGCGTATTGCGCCGCATCGTCCCACCGGGCATGGGCAGTTTGCGGCCGGTGCGCACCGCTACCGCGTGGCGCTGGACGCTGGGCGTGCGCAGTACCAGCGCGACGGTGTGGATCGCGATCGCCCGGACCTGCTGCCGCCAACGCACACCCGCGACCGCTACCATCTGTACCTGCATGAGCTGCTACAGACGATCGAGGGGCCAGATGCGTTTGCCGACGCCATCCATCGGCAGGCGGCTGGCGGCTACGACATCGCGGCGGCGGCTACAGCGCTCGGGTTTGAGAAGGTTTCAGGCCGTACGATCAAGCAAACCACCGAAGCCCAGCAGCGGCGGGCGGAAGTGCATGCGGTGCGGCGAAAACAGGAAGACCTGCAGCAACAGCAGGCCAAACTCCCGGCAATGAAAGCCGCCCGCAAGGAGGCGCAGGACGCGGAGCGTGAGGCCGCGGTGCTCCGCCGGGCACTGCGCTACCGGGAGGCGCAGGCGGCGGCTGAGGCGGCGGCCCAACAGCTGGCGGCATTTCCGGAGGCGATGGCCCAGGTGCGCGCAGATGACCTGGAGACCATCGACGCGCTGGAAAAAGAAATTGATAGGCACACGCAAGCCATCGAGGAAGCGGAGGCGGCCCGCGGCGATGCCGAGGCGGTTCTGGAGGAAAACCTTCTGCCGGAGGGCGGTCTTCCCGCTACGCTGCTGCCGACCCTCAAGGGCCACGTTGAAGCGTTGAACGACGCAGAGCACGAGGTCCAGCGGTTGACTATCGCGTTGAACGGGCGCATCGAAGAAGCTGCGTTGGCCTGGGAAGCCATTTACGCCGAGGCAGGCCAGTCGGCGGCTGACCACCCCTCGCCAGCGTCTGTCGCGTCCATTGATACGGAGGCCCTGCGCACGCTCACTACCACCGCGCGCAAGGCGGCAGAAACGCTCGCCGCACGCGAGGCCGCCCGAAGGCAGATGGCGTGGCTGGAGCCGGAGGTCGAGGCTTCTGCCCTGGAGCCGTACGAGGAGGGCGTTCGGTACCTGCGCCGCTGGCTCCGCGCGGCGGCCGACGTGAGCCCGGGCAGCCGCACGCTGGTGGTCATTGCCGTTGCGGGGCTCCTCCTTGCAGCCACCCTTGGCGCGCTTATCGGATGGCAGGGCGAGCCGCTGGGCTGGGCCGTCACCGGGCTCGGCGCGGCCACTGCCCTTGGCCTGCTCCTGTACGAATGGCGGGGCTCGCAGGATACCGCCCCTGCACGCACGTATCAGCGGGACTTCGAGCGCCTGCCGCTTGAGTCGCCCACAGCGTGGGACGCTTCAGCGGTTGAGACCCATGTGCGAGCTCTGGAGCGTACGCTTTCCCAGCTTCACCTTACGGAAGCGAAGGCAACAGAGCAGGCCCGCGTCGCTGAGGCGTTGGGCGCGCTGGAGGGCAAGGTGCGTACGATCGAACAGGAGCAACAGCAGGTCGCTGAGGCGCTCGGGTTCTTTCCAGACGACCCCATCGAAATGCTGGCGGCGGTTGTGGAGCAGGTAAGTCGGTGGCAGGAGGCCCAGCGGCATGTGGACCGCCTGCGTGGCGAAAAGCAGGCGGCCAACAGTGAGGCTGAAGTGCTGCGGGACACCATCGCGTCGCTGGTAGAGCCTTACCACGCGGAGGCGATTTCATCGGCTGCTACCGCCCACGCGGCGTATGAGACGCTGAAGGAGGTGGAGGACGAAAGAGCAGCGGCGCAGGAGGCCGTCGCAACAGCGGAGCAGACGACGACCCAGGCCACGAAGGAGCGTGAGCAAACGCAACAGCGCCTGCAGGACGTGTTCGACCGGCTCGGCTGTGACGAGGGCGCGCGAGCAGAGGTACAGGCGATGGTCGCGCAGCATGAAGCATTCAAAAAGGCCGAGGAGGCCGCATCCACAGCCCATGCGGTTGCTGAGGACCGCAAAGCGACCCTCAGGGCGCAAGAGCAGTTCAGCGAGGCGTTGCTCGAAGCGGACCGGGCCACCCTCGAAACGCGCCTGGCAGCAGCCGAGGCGCTGGCGGAGCAGGTCACGGCGCGACACGAGGCGATTACCAAGCTGCGGGAGCGCATCGCCATCGCGCAGGAGGGAGGCGACCTGGCGGAGGCGTACGCGGCATACCGGGACAGCCGGGCAGCCCTGGCAGCGCAGTACCGGGATGATGCGCAGGCGACCGCGGGGGCGGTGCTGGCTGAGCATTTGGCCGCCACGACGCGGGATCAGCAGTTGCCGGCCGTGTTCAACCGGGCGCAGCAGCTCCTGAAGCTATTCACGAAAGGCCGCTACAAGCTGACCTTCGACCAAAAGACGCAGGCGTTTGGGGCGGTCGATACGCAGACGGGCGCCGGGCATCAATTGGATCGCCTCTCCAGTGGCACACGCGTGCAACTGCTGCTGGCCGTGCGGGTGGCGTTCGTCGAGCAACAGGAAGATGGCTGGCGCCTGCCGCTTATCCTGGACGAGGCGCTCGCCAACAGCGATGATGTACGGGCCGATGCCCTCATTGAAACGGTCATCACCCTGGCGGCCCACGGGCGTCAGGTCTTCTACCTGACGGCTCAGCAAGACGAAGTGGCGCGCTGGCGGGGTCACCTGGAGCAGGCACGCGGCGTCCCTCACACGGTGGTGCGACTTAGCGCCACGCGGGAAGCCCCGCCTCCTGAGGTGCCGGCCCCGACACCGGTACCGTCTCCCGACCTGCCCGACCCCGCGCTGTCGCATACCGCCTATGGCAAGGCGCTCGCCCCGCCGTCCTGGTCGCCCCACGCACCCGTTGGCACGCTGCACCTGTGGTACCTGCAAGACGATGTGGCCGCGCTGCACGCCAGCCTGGCCGCGGGCGTTGAACAATGGGGGCCGTTTGAGGCGCTGGCGGACGCCGGCTTGCATGAGATGCTGGGCCACACGCCGGAGGCCGTCGCGTCGCTCAGGGCGCACGCAGCCGCCGTGCAGGCCTGGCGGAAGGCCTGGCATGTAGGACGGGGACGCCGCGTTACCACCGACGCCCTGGAGGACTCCGGCGCGGTGTCGGAGACGTTCATGGAACGCGTAACCGATCTCAACGACCAGCTGGACGGTGACGGTGAAGCGCTTCTTGAGGCGCTACGGGGCGGGGACGTCAAGCGGTTTCACGGGCAGAAAGCAGACGAGCTGGAGGCGTACCTGCAGGCCGAGGGCTACCTCGACCCCCACCCGAGACTGGAACCACCAGAGGTCCGGACGCGGGTGCTGATGGCGGTCACCGAGCCGCTGAAGAAAGGCGTGGTGACCCGGGAGGCCATCGACCGCGTGTTGCAGCGCATCGCGCCGTGACGTGACGTTGGGCTATGAATCGATGCGGGCCTCGTATGAGGCAGCGGTAAGGCTATCGCCTTCCGCTGTGTAAAAGGCCTGGAGCGCGCGAAGGAACAGGCCTATCCGCGGGTTATCCTCGCCCAGCGCTGCTTCGGCGTGGTCCAGAGCTTCCAGGAGGTGGGCCTCCGCAGCTTCCGTCTCGCCGAGCCCTTGGTAGGCTTGTCCCGCGTTATGCAGGTTCTCCGCGATGGAGGGGTGGGGACCGTCAAACAGGGCCCGCTGGATCCGGAGGGCTTCCTGATACCGCTCCAGCGCCTCCGCGTAGTCGCCCTGCCGCCGCGCCAGCGTACCGCGGTTGCTGGTGGTCATTCCCACGGAGGGGTGGTAGCGTCCATAGGTGGCCTCCGCCAGGTCGAGCGTGCGGGTGTAGAGGGAGTCCGCGGTATCATAATCGCCGAGGCGTTCGGTAATCACCCCCAGGTTGTTGATGGTGGCGAGCAGGCTTGGATGATCGTCGCCCAGCGTCTCGGTTTTGATGTCGAGGGCTTCCTCAAGCAGCGCCCGTGCAGCCTCTGAGTCGCCTTGCTGGGAGTAAGCGACGGCGAGACTGGTGGCCGTCTCGGAAACCTGCAGATGCCGGTCGCCCAGCACCTCACGCTCAATGGCGAGCGCCTCCTCCATGAGGTCCGCGGCTTCGTCGAGTCGATCCTGCCGCCCGAGGAGGATCCCGAGGTTCCGGAGGGTGGCGGCCACATGCTCATGCTCCCGGCCATGCGCTGCTCGTCGGAGCTCGAGGGCTTCCCGGTACAGCGCCTCGGCTTCGTCAAATGCGCCGGCGCGTGAGAGGACCGTGGCGAGGCCGTTCATGGAGCGGGACAGGTCGGGGTGATCGGCAGCGAGCGTCTCGCGCTTGATCTGCAAGGCCTCGCGGTAGAGGGAGTCGGCCGCCTGCGCTTCGCCCTGGGCATGGCGGAGCGAGGCGAGGTGGGCCAGCACCGACGCGGTGGCGGCCGACTGCGCGCCGCTTTCCTCTCGTGTCAGCCGGAGGGCTCGAGCGAGGAGCGCGTCGGCGTCCTCCAGATTGCCAATCTGAGCATACGAGTTGGCCATCACCTCCATCAGGCGCGTCTGCACGCGGGACTGAGCATCCAGCTGATCGATGGACGCCGCCCCCAGATCCAGCAGTTCGAAGGCGGAAAGCGTGTCGCCCTGGGTCTCGCGCGGATTGCTGGCCGCGAAGAGCTCTGTCAGGTAGCCGGTCACTGCTTCGCTGGTGGCGAGCTCTTGCTGGTAGCGGTCGCGCTCTTCCAACGCCACATTGCGCTGGAACAGGAGCGCCACCACAAAGCCCACGATGAGTAGTGTGCCCAGCACGCCCACAGCTACAGGCCCCCGGTTACGAAGAATAAATTTCTTCGTACGGTAGCGCAGGGTGGGGGTGCGTGCCTGCACCGGGCGGCCCTCGGCGAAGCGCTCGAGGTCGTCGGCAAAGGCTTCCACCGAGGCGTAGCGCTGCCCGGGCTCCTTCGCCAGGGCTTTCAAAATGATCGTGTCGAGGTCGCCCGAAATGCGACGGCCCACCGCGGCCGGAGGTGCCGGGTTGAGGTCGGCATCCTGCGTAGTGGCTGCCGCGGTCCAGGCGGTTGATGGGCGTTCTGGGGGCTGTTCCGCAACAATGCGCTCAATTTGCGAGGGCGTCTTGCCCTGCAGATCGAACGGACGCACCCCGGTCAGGAGTTCATAGGCCAGCACGCCGACCTGGTAGACGTCCGTGGCGGTCGTCACGGCGCCTCCGGTGACCTGCTCCGGTGCTGCGTATTCGGGCGTCATCAGGCGCTGGCCCGTACGCGTCAACGGTAGGGTGAAGGGAACGTCCGTCTGATCGAGCAGCTTCGCAATGCCGAAGTCGAGCAGCTTTACGGTACCATCGGCCGCCACCAGAATGTTGTCCGGCTTGATGTCGCGGTGGACGATCAGGTTCTGATGCGCGTACTGCAGTGCGGTGAGCACGTCGCAGAGCAGGGCGAGGCGCTCCTCAATCGACAGGTCGGCCTCGCGGGCGTGGACGGTCAGTGGCTGCCCTTCCACATATTCCATGGCGAGATACGGATGGCCTTCCGGCGTCATGCCCCCATCCAGCAGCTGCGCGATGTGGGGGTGGGTGAGGCGGGCCAGAATCTGCCGCTCGGCCCGAAAGCGCGCCACGCGTTGCTCCGTCTCGAAGTGGGCGGGGAGCAGCTTCAGCGCGACGGTTTGCTCGAAGGCGCCATCGGTCCGTTCGGCCCGGTAAACGACGCTCATGCCGCCCTGCCCAACGCGCTCCTGCAGGCGATACGGCCCGATAACCTCGCCCTGCCGATCCGGTCCACCGCCTTCTTCCGCAGCCCAAGCCTGGCCCACATCAGCGGCATCGCCTTCGAGGAAGCTCGGGGCATCGGCGTACGCATCCAGCAGGCGCTGTACGGCGGCGCGGAGGTCGGAATCGCCGGCACACGCCTCATCCAAGAAAGCGGCGCGCGCATCGGTCGGGCGGTCCAGCGCTTCGTCAAAAAGGGCCTCGATCTGGCGGCGGCGGTCGGGGGTCATGAGGGGGGGCAGGTGCGTTCGTGGAGGGCAGGCAAGCCTGCATCATACCGAACACGTAGAGTAGCAACTGCCGCGCTGTAATGCCAGTGGCTATGCGACGAGCGCTGCGGTCCCGAGTGGTCCTCAGCTGGAGGGAGGGCCTGCCGATTCTTCCTGGGCCGCCACCGCATCGGCGTCGGCCCCTTTAATGGCGGCGGGGACGATCTCCTCGGCCACAATCTGCTGCAGGTCACTCCGATGGCCCCGTCCGCCTGAGTTGTAGGGGTCGGAGGTGATGACGATGGTGAGCTCCAGACCCGGGAGCACATAGAGGTACTGTCCGCCGTAACCCCAGCCGTAGTAGGCGATGTGGTCTTCGATGTGGCTGATGAACCAGCCATAGCCGTAGCCGGCCCCACTCCAGCGCGAGGTGGCCCGGGGCCGAAACGAGGCGCGCACCCAGTCCTGCGGCAGGATGCGCTGGCCGTCCAGGTAGCCGCCCTTGCGGTACAGCTCGCCAATCCGGACGAGGTCGCGGGGCGAGATCATCATGTCGTTGCCGCCAAAGTAGATGCCCTGCGGGTCGGCGGGCCACTGCGGTAGGCGAATGCCAAGGGGCTCGGCCAGCACGGACTGAGCAAAGGCCCAGGTGCTCTGTCCCGTGGCCTGCGTGAGCACTGCCGAGAGCAAATGGGAGTTTCCCGTGCTGTAGCTCCGCGCTGTGCCAGGATCGGCCTGCAGCGGACGGGTGATCTTATAGCGTGCCCAGTTGGGGCTACTCACCCACGCACCATAGTTGCCGCCCGATGTGCGCTCCAAGCCGGACTGCATCGTCAGCAAGTGCGCCACGGTGATGTCTTGCTTCCGTGGGTCGGCCTCCGGACCCAGGTAGTCCTCAAAGAACGGCGCAATGGCCTGATCCGTGCCTCGCAGATAGTCCTGCTCGATGGCGGCGCCCACCAGCGCCGAGAGAAGGCTCTTTGATACAGACTTGACGTTGACGGGCGTATTGAGCGACGGCCCCCCGAAGCGCTCTTCAAAAAGAACCTCCCCGTGCCGGGCGACGACCATGCTGTGCAGGCGGGGCAGGGCCTCCCCACGCGCCCGTGCCTCTTCCATGTGCGCAGTGGACAGCCCGCGCACGTAAGGGTCGACCGGCTCGGCCACTTCCGCAGGCTCGTCCGGTTCTTCCGCTGCATCATCTGATGGAGTGCAGCCGATCGCCAATAGCATAGCGATGGTCAGCAGGACGTACAGGCAGGAAGAGACAGCGCGGCGAGCGAACACGGAGAGACATGGAAGTGAGGAGTGAAACGATGGGGTACACAACGTAAGTACTGTACCGTTTGGTGCCCCGGTGTGGCCCCCTGGACGCAAACGTAACGGATCATCTACAGGCACTACCCAAGACTGTCCATTGTCGTGCCACACATTTTCCGGTCTGCCCGCGTCCCATGTGTCGACTTTACGCCCTCCGCGCCACCCACCCCACGCATGCCGCGTGTGAGTTGCTGGATGCCCAGAATGCCCTCATTCACCAGAGCCGCCAAGACGGACGCGGGCTGGCCAACCCGGATGGCTGGGGGATGGCGCGGATGTTGGCGGGGGAGGGGCGGTGCTTTCGGCAGGTGACACCGGCCTCCCAAAGTGCCACGTACCGACGCGAGGCGCTGCAGCTGCACGGGACCCTCCTGATGGCCCATGTGCGCCGCGCGACGGTAGGCACGCCCGCCCTCACCAATACGCACCCGTTTCGGCATGGGGACGCCTTTCTGATTCACAACGGCCACATCCCGGCGTTCGACGAGGTGCGGCCCCAGCTTTGCGCGGCGCTGTCGATGGAGCGCGCAGAGGCCATCCGGGGCAGCACCGATAGCGAGCACGTGCTGGCGCTGCTGCTGCAGCTCCGCGCCGATCACCCCGACGTCTCTATGGGCACGATCACCGAGATGGCCATCAACCGCCTACGGTCATGGTGCGCCGCAGCTGCTGCCCCCGTAAACACCGGGGTGTCGGACGTCCCATTCGACGACCTCACGACTGTGCCCCATGAGGTGCTGCACGGCACGCTGGCGCTGAACATTATCTGGACGGATGGTACTACCCTCGGCGGCGCGCGGTATAATCGGACGCTCTGGTACCGGGAGCGCAGGGCCCCCTACCTGTGCCCCATCTGCGGCAACCCGCACGCCGAGGTTTCGCGCTCGGATGCCGGTTCCTACCGAGCCACGGTGCTGGCGTCCGAGCGCATTACGGACGAGCACTGGCGTTCGGTACCCAACGGGTCGGGTTTCTCTGTTGATGGCGCGGGTAAGCTTTCCCACCGTCCCCTCGCGACCGCCTGACCCCCTGCTCCTTCTTCCCTTTATCCCTACCGTACACGTATGTCTCTGCACCCCAAACAGCAAGCCCTCTGTGACGACAGCCCTTTCGACTATTCGGGTTTACGCGCACTTTTTCTGAACTGTACGCTCAAGCCTTCTCCCGGGACCTCCCACACACGGCGTCTGATTGACGTCTCGGCCGCTATCATGGAGGCCAACGGCGTGGAGGTGGAGGTGCTGCGGCCGGTTGACCATGACATGGCGCCGGGGGTTTACAAGGATATGACGGAGCATGGCGCGGCCACGGATGACTGGCCTAAAATCTACGAGAAAGTGCAGCGGGCCCATATCCTGGTGCTGGGCTCGCCCATCTGGCTGGGGGAGAAATCGTCCGTCTGCCAGCAGGTCATCGAGCGCCTATACGCCACCTCGGGCGATCTGAATGATCGTGGCCAGTACGCGTACTATGACCGCGTGGGTGGCTGCCTCATCACCGGGAACGAGGACGGCATCAAGCACTGCTCCATGGGCATTCTGTATGCGCTCCAGCACCTGGGCTATGTCATTCCCCCACAGGCCGATGCCGGCTGGATCGGGGAGGCCGGGCCGGGCGTGAGCTATGGCCAGGAGCGGGACGATGGATCACGCGCCGGCGTGGACAACGACTTCACCCAGCGCAACACCACGTTCATGACGTGGAATCTGATGCACCTGGCGTACATGATCGACAACGCAGGGGGGATTCCTGCCCACGGAAACCAGCGCTCTGAGTGGGCGGCCGGCTGCCGATTTGACCATCCCAACCCGGAGCATCGGTAGCCCGTCATCAACTGTGGGTCGGCTTATACCCCGTCACTGCGGTGGCGCAGCCGAAGAAGAGGTCGTGCGACGTGGCCACGAGGCCGGCCGCGCGCAGCTTTTGCGTAAACGAACCGATGTGGCCAAACCGCTTGGTGTAGACGCCCAGCAGCCGGTAGTTGTCAGGGTTGCCAAGGAACAGCCGACCAACGTGCGGGATGATGCGCGTGAGGTACAGCATAAACGGCAGACGAAGCACGGGGCTGGGTGGCACGGAGATCTCCAGCAGCGAAAACCGCCCGCCGGGCGCAAGGATACGCGCGATTTCGTTCGCGACGGTTGTACGCTGCGCGGGCGCAAATGTCTTGAGACCAAAGCACGAGACCACTCGATCCGCCGCTCCGGACGGTAGGTCGTTGCGAAGCATGTTTTCCTGACGCAGCTCCACCGGCACGCGCATGGACGGGATGTGGGTGCGTGCGCGGTCGCACATGGTGGGGGAAATGTCCAGCGCCACGAGCTCGCCGTCGCCGCTCAAGGCCGCGTCGATACCCGGCCAACACTCTCCCATCCCGGTCATCAGGTCGTAGACCCGCATGCCCGGCTGGATGTCTGCCATCGCCACACACTGCTCGCGCCAGCGCTTGCAAAAGCCGAACGAGCTGATGTAGTTGACCACTCCGTAGGTAGCAGCCATCTCGTCAAACAGCGCAGCTACAAACTGGGGGTCGTATAGCTGTGCGTGAGACGTAGCCATGGCGCAAATGCGTGGGTATGGAGTGTCAGGGCTGTTTCACCGGCTGCCGTCGCGCACGCCATACAAGCCACACGCCGAGCAGGACTGCTGGGATGCTCAGCACCTGCCCCATATCCAAGGGCCCGAGCACAGGCCCAGACACCGGGGCCTTGAAAAACTCCAAAGCAAAGCGGGCGGAGAAGATCAGGATCAGGAAGAGCCCGGACAGCAAGCCGTGTGGCGTATCCCGGCCGTACCGATGATACACAAGGTAGAGCACGACGAAGATCAGGCCGTACGATAGCGACTCGTACAACTGGACTGGATGCCGGGGGATCTGGTCAATCCGCTCAAACACAAACGCCCACGGCACCGTCGTTTCCTGCCCGTAGAGCTCCGAGTTGAAGAGGTTGCCCAGGCGGATGAACATGCCAGCGAGCGCGGTAGGCACAAACACCCGATCCGCAATCCAAAGAAACGGCTGGTCCTTGCGCGAGCGACTGTAGAGGTAGAACGCGATAATCAGCCCGATGCCGCCCCCGTGGCTCGCAAGCCCGCCCTGGTGGACGTACAGGATTTCGACCGGGTTCAGGAAGTAGTACTCCAGGTTGTAGAACACGATATGCCCCAGGCGCGCGCCGATGATCGCCCCACCCAGCATGTAGAAGAGGAGAGGCTCCAAATCCTCGATGGGCTTGTTCTCGCGTACGAACATGCGCCGGACGATGAAGTAGCCGACGAGGAAGCCAAGCGCAAAGAGGAGGCCATACCAGCGGACTTGTACGGCGCCAAAATCAAACAGGATAGGGCTGACGTCCCACTGAATCTGGGCAAAGAGGGGCATGAAGCAGGAGTCGATGGCAAACGATAACGACAGGCACTGTAGACCGACAGAGCGCCCGGCGGTTCAGTGCCCGCTACATTTGTCGGGTCTTGGACAACCGGCGCTTGATGCCTCCCGTATTTCGTGGTATCCTCGCAACGGCCCTTTCACTCATTCCCGCCGGCTGCATGGACGCCTCCGTTTCCGAGCTCCGCTACGATCCGCTTACACGCACCCCGGTGATCTGCGCGCCCTTGCGCGGCGAGCGACCGCAGTCGGTGGCGCCCCTGGCGGATGCGGTGGAAGAGCCCTCGGCCGAAGCCGTGGAGGGCTGTCCGTTTTGTCCAGGCCACGAGGCCATGCTGCCCGAGATTCTCTGGCAGCAAGATCGGAGCGCCGAACCGGGCTGGCGCACCCGTGCCGTACCGAACAAGTATCCGGCGCTGCAGGCCGAAACGAACGGCGTCACGCCGCCCGCGACGCCCCTGTACCACGCGGAGGTGGCGCAGGGGCATCAGGAAGTGCTCATCGACACGCCGTACCATCAGTACGGCCTGGCCCGTATGCCGCTGGTCGGGGTGCGGTCGGTGGTGGAGACGTACCTGGCCCGGTACCGCGCCATCCGCCAGCGGGATAGGTTGATCCCGTTTCTCTTTCGCAACCATGGCGTGGGCGCGGGGGCCTCGCTGGACCATCCGCACAGCCAGCTCATCGCCACAGCGTTCCGCCCGCCGCTCGTTGTGCAGGAGGAGGCTGCGGCTCGGGCGTGGTACGAGGCACACAACGGGTGCGCTTACTGTGCAATGGTGGCGGAGGAGCAGGCAACGGGGGAGCGCCTGGTGGCCCAGAACGAGCGGTTTTTAGCCTTTGTGCCGTATGCGGCGCAGGTGCCGTATGAGGTGTGGGTCGCCCCTTGTCACCACGCGCCGGAGTTTGGCGATACAGCAGCCGAGGACGTGGCCGCGCTGGCGGCGCTCCTCCGCCACGTGGTGCGGGCGCTACACGTGCAGGTGGGCAACCCCGACTACAACCTCTTCATCCGCACGGCCCTGGCGTATCCCTGCGACGCCGCGCACCTCCATTGGACGCTCCGCATCCGCCCCCGCACCAGCACGGCTGCGGGCTTCGAGGCCAGCACCGGCATCCGCATCAACCCGTCGCGCCCCGAGGCTGATGCCGCTGTGCTGCGCGGGGAGGGGTAGGCCTGGGTGCGCACCCGCCGGGTTGTCGCGTACGTCTGGGCGCGCCGCCCACCACGCATCACGTGGTTTTATTCGCTTCAGCCTCGGCAACCGCCTGGATGACGTCCACGACGCTGTCGGGCGTCACGGAGATCGAGTCGATGCCGGCTTCCACAAGGAACGCAGCGAAGTCCGGGTAATCGCTGGGAGCTTGCCCGCACAATCCGACGGGGCGGTCGGCGGCATGCGCCCGCTCGATGACGTCGGTAATCATCTGCTTGACAGAAGCCTGCTGCTCGTCGAAGAGATGCGCCAGGCGCTCGGCGTCCCGGTCGATGCCCAGTACGAGTTGGGTGAGGTCATTAGAGCCGATCGAGAACCCGTCGAAGCGCTCCGCAAAGTCCTCGGCCTGTACGATATTCGATGGCAGCTCGGCCATCACGTAGACTTCCAGGTCGTTTTCTCCTCGCACAAGCCCCTCGTCGGCCATCACAGAAAGTACCTTGTCGGCCTCTTCCGGCGTACGGCAGAAGGGAATCATCACGACGATGTTGGTGAACCCCATCGCCTCCCGGGCCCGCCGGATCGCCGCACACTCCAGCGCGAAGCCCGCCCGGTACTCCGTATGGTAATACCGTGAGGCGCCCCGCCAGCCAAGCATCGGATTGTCCTCTGCCGGCTCGAACGCCTCCCCGCCAATCAGGTCCGCGTATTCGTTCGTTTTGAAGTCGCTCGTGCGCACGATGACCGGGTCCGGGTACTGCGATGCCGCAATCGTGGCAATACCGCGCGCCATGCGGTCCACGAAGTACTCGCGCTTGTCGTCAAAACCCTGGGTGAGCCGCTCGATTTCGTCGCGCGCCGTAGCATCCTCCAGGTCGTCAAACCGCACCAGCGCCATGGGGTGGATCTGAATGATGTTGTTGACGATGTACTCGATCCGTGCGAGGCCCACGCCGCGCACGGGCAGGCGCCACCACCGCAGCGCCCCTGCCGGGCTTGCAATGTTCAGCATGATGCGCGTCGCTACGCTTGGCAGGTCCTCCAGGTCAGCCTCGTGCACCTCAAATTCGAGCGCGCCGTCGTACACGTAGCCTTCGTCACCCTCAGCGCAGGAGATCGTCACCTCCTGATCGTCGGGCAGGACCTCCATCGCGTTGCCCGCACCGACGACCGCCGGGATACCCAACTCGCGGCTTACAATCGCGGCGTGTGAGGTGCGGCCGCCGTGGTCCGTCACGATGCCGCCTGCTTTTTTCATGATCGGGCCCCAGTCGGGGTCCGTCATCGACGTCACCAGGATGCGGCCCTCTTCAAACGTGTCAATGTTGTCCACGCTTTCGATCACGCTGGTGCGACCCGTCGCAATGGATTGGCCGATGCTAAGGCCTGTGACCAAGGGCTCGGCTGAGGCCTTGAGTTGGTATGATTTGATGGTGTTCTCGCCCACGCGGGACTGCACCGTCTCGGGGCGGGCCTGTACGATGAAGAGCTTCTCGCTTTCGCCATCGCGAGCCCACTCGATGTCCATGGGCCGGTCGTAGTGCGCCTCAATGAGGCTACCCCAGCGCGCCAGTTGCAGCGTTTCTTCGTCTGTGAGGACAAAGGCCGCCTGCTCCTCGTCGGTCGTGGGTACCGTGCGGGTGGGCGCGCTCGCATCGTTGGTGAAGACCATTTTTTCTTGCTGCGTGCCACGCTGCTTTCCAATGATAGGCGTGAGGGCCTCGTCCTCCAGCAGCGGCTTGTACACCATGTATTGATCCGGGGTGATGGAGCCTTTCACGACAGGCTCGCCGAGGCCCCAGCCAGCATCGATGACCGCAACGTCTGGGAAGCCGGTCTCGGTATCAATGGTGAACAGCACACCGGCTTTATCGGCCCGGACCATCTTCTGTACCCCGGCGGAAAGGGCAACCTCCATGTGGTTGAACCCATGGTTTGCCCGGTAACTGATGGCCCGATCGGTGAACAGCGAGGCGTAGCACTTGCGGCAGGCCTCCAGGACGTCGTCTGCGCCACGAATGTTGAGGTAGGTCTCCTGCTGACCGGCAAAGCTGGCCTCCGGCAGATCTTCGGCGGTGGCGCTGCTACGAACGGCCACGTCCACCTCCTCAGCGTCATAATCGCGGGAGAGGTCGGCGTATGCCTCGCGGATGTCCGCTGCGATCTCTTCGGGGAATTCCCCGCTGCGGATAAGCTTGCGTATCACCTCTCCGGCGTCAGCGAGTGATTGCTCACCTTCGTCCCAGCGGGCGAGCTCCTCACGAATAGGGGATTCCAGTTCATTCGCTTCTATAAACGCCCAGTAGGCATCCGAGGTGGTAGCAAACCCCCCGGGCACCCGGACGCCCTGCGCCTTTAAATTCTTGATCATCTCGCCCAGGGAGGCATTTTTGCCACCTACCTGGCCGACGTCGTCGTTTGTGAGCGTCTCGAGCGAGCGGGTATGCTGCGCGGCCTTGTCGGATGTCGTGCTCATGGCTCTGAGAGATGGTTGATGAGTCAGAAAAGTGGACGGCGGGTATGGTTCGTGTGCTTGCGTCGCACAGGTGGATCGCTGTGGCGTAGCATACATCAGATACAGCTTACTTCATTGGCCGTAGCGCACGCAACGATATACCGGGTGTAGCCGTGTACACATAAATACTGGGTAGAATAGTCGTTAAACAGCAGGGCGGGCCTTTAATACTTGTGGGGCGCACACGCACACGGTTGCATCGTAGCCCCCTGAGCAAACACACCCAGCGGCAGGCTCGGCTCCCCCACGTACCGTATTCCCCTCGAACCAGGTCGATCTAACCTCCATGACGTCTACCGGATTGCAAGGACTTGACCGGAGCATTCAGAAAACGAATCGTTGGATGAACGAGATTTCCGAAGCGATGGAGGACCAGCGGCGCGAGATGGCGTATCATGCGCTGCGCGGGGTCCTCTTTGCGCTGCGGGATCGCCTCCCGCCCTATGAGGTTTTTAACCTGTCGGCACAGGTGCCGCTGGTCGTACGCGGCGTGCTATTCGAAGGCTACGACACGAAGGACAAGCCGGAGAAGTATACCCCCGAAGAGTTCTTGGCCCGTGTTAGCCTGGAGCTGGATAATCTCGGAGGCGGAGACCCCGAACGCGCCACCCGGGCCGTCTTAGGTGTGCTCTTTAATGCCCTTGATCCCGGTGAGGTGGAGGATGTTAAGCATGCGCTGCCGGAAGCGTTCAGCGCGTTCTGGTCCGGTGCATAAAAGAGCCGGAGGCCCGCGAGGCCCGGACATGGGGCTGCACGATAGGCAGAACACGTTCCACCGAAGAGCTACCGGATGCGCAGGCAGTGCCCTGCGCCTCCCGTCGTGTGGAGTTTATGCAGAGGCTGGCTCGGGCTCCTTAGACAGCGCCGATACGATTTCGTCAGCGCGTATATCCGTTTCTACAGGGCGTACATCCAGCGGCGATCCCTCAGGGCGGCGTGGAGGCACGACGTATTCGGCTCCGTCCTTTCGACGAATACGCACCTCTCCCTCGCACTTGCCTGGTCCAATAGATCGGCGAGCTTTCTGCGGGCCTCGGAATAGGTGTAGACGCTCATGGGGTGAGCGCTAATAGTTTAACATTCTCTCGGCGCGCGGCCGCCTGTAGTCCACGGTCAAGCGTGAGCAGTGGGGCACGATGCCGTTTCGCGACATCAAAAATGTATGCATCACCTACCCTATCGGCTGGGAGCGCCGCTATGAGGACTGTGGCTGGGGGACCGTACCGATCGGTGTACCGACGCCGGGGTCTTGGCATGGGGGAGTCTGGCCGTTGGAAGAACCGAGCGAAGATCCAGTGCAAAGCGCTCAGGCCAAGGGCTCAATCTTTCCAAGGGGCTCAAAGTTGCGTGCTCGCTTCCACGCTTCCTGTAACTCTCCGCGATGCATCGACGCCCATTCACTACCAAACCCAGTGCCCGCGACGGAAGACCGCCCGCTACTACGGCCATAGTGTCGATCTCGATCAGAGCCTCGTGTTCAGCGTACTGCGCATGGAAGTGCGGAGGCGCGTGATCGTCGTACTACATCTTGATCCGCACGCCATAGAAGCGGCTGAGTTCAGGCATGAGCCTGGGACTTAAATCGAGAAAGGGCTTCTTCAGGATTCTCGCCCGTGAGCTTCATGTATGTCGCATCGGGGCACAGTTCGACGTCATCGCTCCAGCGTATGGCACCGTCATCAGCTATGCGCACGTTCTCAAAGGCTACGTCGTCGTCCCAGAGTTTGAAAACGCCCCGACCGGCGAGGTTGGATAGGTCTACCTCGCCTTCGCTGCCGTCTTGGTAGCGAATCCAGATTCGATACGCTGACCGGGCTTCGACTTCTATAGGCCTATGCATGATACCTAACAGAATATTGGATATAGACCATGTATCAAACCTCCGTGAATGGCGCTTCGTTTCTAACGGCCCAAGGGTGGTTGAGCTCTACCGCGACGGTCACCGAAGAGCCACGAAACTTACTCGCTCCCATGCGCCGCTTGGTAGCACGCCTACAGTGCGCTCTGCGCGCGATGTTACGAGCATCCCTGTCCGTTCACATTGAGTGTCCCTCATTAGCCAGGAGTGCTGCTACGAAAAACATGGGACGGAGGACCGTCCCCTTGTGCGTGCCGGCGCTGGAGCATCGGCACGAGAAAAAGCGCAGCCCCCCTCACTCAACCACCTGCACCGCCAACCTGCGAAGCATCACCGTGCCCTCGCCGTCAAGCAGCAGACCGGTCTGGCCGGCGTCGGGCGTGGGGGTGTGGGTGTGCGACACGGTTTCGCCGTTTACGTAGCCGTAGAAGTGGCCGTCTACGCCAGTGGCGCGCATGGAAAACCAACCGGTGACGTCGAGGCGTTCTTCGTCCTGCACATCATCCGCGCCGTCCACGAGGCGGCCCTGGGCCAACGTATCGCCCGACCGCCGCCAGTAGTGCAGATCCGCCGACGAGGTGACGTTGTGGATCAGCGCCGTGGTGCCGTCGAACGCGTCGCTGTTGAGGTCACCCTGGATCTCCACACCGCTGAGGTCATCGCCGATAACCACCATGATGAGGCCATCGATGCCGGATATTTCGAGCGCAGGCCCGTCCTCGTTCTCCACGACCTGAAGCTCGACGGCATCCGGATCTCCTTCCAGCCAGGTGAACGACTCTCTGAACGCCGCGTCGGCGCCCTCGGTGATGCGCCAGTCCCAGCTGCCGTCGTCCTCAAAGACCGGCTCGGCCTCC
>LFFM01000668.1_pt1 | contig 24020 bp, 25 predicted proteins | sample 643131 | NCBI WGS metagenome assembly LFFM01 (sample SAMN03777445, study PRJNA286221) | soda lake metagenome | biome: soda lake; feature: Kulunda steppe; material: water; isolation source: sample Tc-Br brine of Tanatar trona crystallizer | place: Russia: Kulunda steppe | collected 2011-07
CGAGGACGAGGACGACACAGACGGCGAGGAGGGAGACCGTGAGGCGTCGGACGGTCGACACCGCGGTCATCTATCGTCCGTTGATCGCGGCGTCCCGTCCGAAATGGAGGGGGCGTTCCGACCGAATCACCGAGCGGAGGGCCGATACGTCAGCGGGAAACGCGGACCAATTCATCGTCCCGATGGAGACGCGGCTCGGCTATAAGACTTTTGATTGAACGTTTATTCAAAACGGTTAACGCGGTGCGCCCGGTAGGGGTGGTATGTTCCCCCCGCCGCGCTCCGCTCCGACCGCCCCGACCGCTTCCGATTTCGGGAGCGTCTTGAGGCTGCTCCGCGGAGGTACCCACGATGGACGTCTTTGAGGACCCCGAATCGACCCGCGAGGAAATACTCGCGGCCGCCTACCGGGCGCTGTGTACGCACGGCTACGCCGAGTTGACCATGGAGCGGATCGGCGAGGAGTTCGAAAAGAGCGTCTCGCTCGTCTATCACCACTACGACGGCAAGGACGATCTCCTCTTGGCGTGTCTGGAGTTCATGCTCGAGAACTACCGCTCCGACGCCGGCTGTGACCCGCCCTCGGATCCCAGAGAGGCGATGGAAGATCTCTGTGACCGGATCTCGCTCGTCGACGCGCCGCCCGAGGCACAGCGGTTCGTCCGAGCGCTCGTCGAACTTCGTGGGCAGGCGCCACACAACACGGCTTACCGGGAGTATTTCACCCGGAGCGATCGCTTCTTCCAGGAACGGATCGAGACGATCATCGAAGCGGGGATCGACGACGGTGTCTTCCGCGACGTCGACCCCGAACGGACGGCCGAGATGCTCCATACGGTGCTTTCGGGTGCGTTCTTTCGGTACGCCACCGCCGAGGAGACGGAGTGGATCGACGACGTCCGCGAGGAGTTACGGGCCTACAACCGACGAACCCTGTACGCGTCGGCCGACGACAAAGCGGCGTAAGCGAAGCTTTTTACCCGGAACGGTCGAGCCAACGTGTATGAGCGCGATCCGACCTGTAGTATGCGGGTTCTGACCGCGCGCCTTCTCCGCCGCGCGCACGTACTTGCTCACTACCGGCCGGTCCACGCGATATCACCGCAACCATGAGCGAAGTTCCAGACAGCTACGATCCCGACGAGGCCGAACAGCGATGGCGCGAGGAGTGGCTCGATTCCGACGTCTACAGCTACGACGACGATCCCGAGCGCCCCGACTACATCATCGACACGCCGCCGCCGTACCCGACCGGCAACCTGCATATCGGGAACGCCCTCGGCTGGTGTTACATGGATTATGCGGCCCGATATCACCGCCTGCAGGGCGACGACGTCCTCTTCCCGCAGGGGTGGGACTGTCACGGGCTCCCGACGGAGGTGAAAGTCGAGGAGAACCGCGACATCCACCGAACCGACGTTTCACGCGAGCAGTTCCGCGAGTGGTGTATCGAACACACCGAGTCCCAGATCGGCGCGATGAAGGAGACGATGCGGACGCTCGGCTTTTCGCAGGACTGGAACCACGAGTACCGGACGATGGACGACGACTACTGGGCGGAGACCCAGCGTTCGTTCGTCGAGATGGCCGACTCGGAGTACGTCTATCAGGACGAACACCCGGTCAACTGGTGTCCCCGCTGTGAGACCGCCATCGCCGACGCCGAGGTCGAGGCCGAGGACCGCGACGGAACGCTGTATTACATCACCTTCGAGGGGGTCGACAACGACGATATCGAGATCGCGACGACTCGCCCCGAACTGCTCGCTGCCTGCGTCTCGATGGCCGTCGACCCCGACGACGAGCGCTACGAGGACCGGATCGGCGACACCTTCGAGGTGCCGCTGTTCGGTCAGGAGATCGAACTGATCGCCGACGACGATGTCGACGGAGATTTCGGAACCGGCGCGGTGATGATCTGTACGTTCGGCGACAAACAGGACGTCGACTGGTGGATCGAACACGATCTCGATCTCCGGGCGGTCTTCACGGAGGACGGCCACCTCAACGAGTTGGCCGGCGAGTTCGAGGGGCTCTCGATCGACGAGGCGAAAACGGAGATCGCGGAGAGACTCGACGAGACGGGCCATCTCAACGATCACGAACACACCGAACAGTCGGTCGGTTGCTGTTGGCGCTGTGATACGCCGATCGAGATCCTCTCGAAGGAACAGTGGTTCGTGAAAGTCGATCAGGCGGAGATCCTCGAGACGGCCCAAGAGATCGAGTGGTTCCCGGAACACATGTACACCCGCCTGGAGGAGTGGACCGAGGGGATGGAGTGGGACTGGGTGATCTCCAGACAGCGCGTCTTCGCGACGCCGATCCCCGCCTGGGAGTGTGCCGACTGCGGCCACGTCGAGATCGCCGGAACCGACGAGGTCCCGATCGATCCGACGACCGAGGACCCGGCTGTCGGCGAGTGTCCGGAGTGTGGAAGCGACGACTGGACGGGCGAGACCGACGTGATGGACACCTGGATGGACTCGTCGATCTCGCCGATGTACGTCGCCGGCTGGCCCGAGGAGTCCTTCGAGCCGGTCCAGCTCCGCGAACAGGGCCACGACATCATCCGGACGTGGGCCTTCTATACGATCCTCCGGACGGCCGCCGTCACCGGCGAGATCCCCTGGGAGGAGGCGCTCATAAACGGGATGGTCTTCGGCAACGACGGCAACAAGATGTCCAAATCCCGCGGGAACTTCGTCCAGCCCGAGGAGGTCGTCGAGGAGCACTCCGCCGACGCGTTCCGGCAGGCGATCGCGCTCGGCGGCCAGCCCGGCACCGACATCCAGTTCCAGTGGAAGGAGGTCACCTCCGCCGGCCGGTTCCAGACGAAGCTGTGGAACATCACGAAGTTCGCGGCCGGTCACCTCGACGAGACGGCCTCGGAGACGGCCGATCCGGCCTACCGGGACATCGACGCCTGGATCCTCACGGAGTGTGCCGAGGTCGCCGAGTCGGTCGCCGCCGACATGGACGAGTACCGCTTCGACAGCGCGCTCAGACGCGTCAGGGACTTTGTGTGGCACGATCTGGCCGACGACTACCTCGAACTGATAAAGGGTCGGCTCTACGAGGGTCGTCCCGGCGAGCGCCGGGCCGCCGAGAACGCGCTTTTCACCGCCTTGAGCGCGTCACTTCGGATGCTCTCGCCGTTCGCCCCCTTCATCACCGAGGAAGCCTGGAGCCATCTGCCGACCGACGGCAGCGTTCACGGGGCCTCGTGGCCCGACCCCCCGTCCGTCGACGCCGACGCCGCCGCGCGCGGTGAGATCATCGCGGAGATCGCCGCGACCGTTCGGGGCTGGAAATCCGACGAGGGGAAACCGCTCAACGCCGATCTCGACCGGATCGAGGTGTATCTCGAGGCGGAACGGCCCCTCGACACCTACGATCTCGCCGACACGGTCAACGGCCCGGTCTACATCGAGGAGGGATCGCCGAACGTCGAGCTCGTCCCCGTCGGCGTCGATATCGACCACAGCGAACTCGGCCCCGTTTTCCGCGATCGGGCCGGCGCCGTCGTCGGGCGGCTCGAATCGACCGACCCGGCCGAGCTGCGGGCGGCACTCGACACGGCCGGTCACGTCGAGTTCGAGATCGACGGCGAGACCGTCACCGTCGAGGCGGAGATGTTCGATATCGTCGAAGAGCAGCGTTCGGAAACCGGCGAGGAGGTCGTCGTTCTCGAGGCTGGCGAGGCGACGGTGCTCGTCTTCGAGTAACCGCCGTCACTCGAGTTCCGGTAGCCGGAACACGAAGAGGAGATTGACCGCGAGCACCGCAGCCAGGATCCAGAAGGCCTCGTCGAAGAGGCCCCGATCGGCGATCGCGCCGAAGACGAGCGGGCTGGCCGCACCGATCGTCATGTAGATCGTCCGGATCAACCCCAGACAGGTCCCCTGTATCTCGTCGGGTAGCTGCGCCGTCAGATACGGCAACAGGACGGCGATGTTGCCGAGCATGAAGCTCAACACGACCGTAATTCCGACGAGCGGCACCAGCCCCTCGAGCGTCGGCAGCAGGGCCAACGCGACCCCGACGACCACGAACAGCACCGGGAGCGTCCGGCGGATCCCGAACCGGTCGTAGGCGGCCCCCGTCGCGGGCTGGATCCCGATCCCGAGCGCGAAGTAGAGCCCGAAAAGCGAGGCCGCGACTGTCGGCGACAGCCCCTTCCGCTCGATCAGATACGTCGGATAAAAGCCGGTGAAGGCCTGCCACACGCCGAACCCGAGCGTGAGCACGAGCGCGGTCAACACGACCGTCGGGCGGCGGATTTCCGAGAGCACCGCGCGGAGTAGCTCCCCCGAGAGCGTGTCGACACCCCCCTCGCCCGCGGAGAGGTCCGACGGGAGCGCGATCCAAAGCAGCGCGGTCACGACGAGAAAGATCGGGATCGTAAAGCCGAACCCGAACTGCCAGGCCGTCGCGGCGGCGATCGCCCCCGCCGAGGCTGGCAACAGGGAGTTACCGATCTGTCCCGCTGCCAGCGTCACCCCGATCGCGGTCCCGTCGTTGTCGGGGTACAGCGCCGCGGCGGCGGTAAAACGGGCGACGCCGTACAGCGCCGTCCCGAGCCCGAAAAGCGCCGTCGCGACGAAAAGCACCGTCACCGAGTCGGCGAAGACGAGAAACGTCAACAGGACGGCGCTGATCGCCGTGCTCCCGATCAACACGTCCCGCTCGCCGAGGCGATCGGTGAGGATCCCGCCCGGAAGCTGGCCGATCGCGTAGGCGACCCAAAGCACCGTGATGAGAAAGCCGCCGAGCGTGAGGCTCATCCCGTAGGCCTCCCGCAGCGAGGGCAAAAGCGCCGGATAGACCATCCGGACGCCGAGCGAGAGGAACCAGCCGGCGGAGACGGCGAAAAGCGCCGGTCCCCGGCCGCCGCTCCACAGCGTTCCGAAATCGTCCCTGAGTTTCCTGAGATAGTTCACCTGCGATCGGTCACCGTTTGCGGAGTTCAGTCAGCGGTGGTATAAAGGCTGCGTGCACCGAAAGCGAGGGTCCCTCACAGGGAAGGTCCCCACGGTGATCCCTCAAGCGATCTTTTCGTCGCCGTCCCACTCCGCCGAGTTGTCCAGCGGTTCGTAACCGAGCACCTCTTTGGCCCGTTCCAGCGAGTAGTACTTCCGGTCGTTATCCGATATCCCGTAGACGATCTCGTAGTCGTACTCCGCCTCCAGCGCGCAGGCGTGAATCGCCGCACAGTCCCGATAGGAGAGCCACATCGCCTGTCCGCGCTCGTAGTCGACCGGCGGGTGATCGCGGGTCAGGTTGCCGATCCGGACGTTACAGACGTCGATCCCGTACTCGTCGTGGTAGTACCGGCCGATGATCTCGCCGGTCGCCTTCGAGATCCCGTAGTGGTTGCCCGGGCGGGGCAGTTCGGTGCCGTCGAGCCGGAAGTCGTCGTCGGCGCGGTAGAGGTCGGGTTTTCGCTCGGTCTCGAAATGCCCGACGGCGTGGTTCGAGGAGGCGAAGACGAACCGTTCGACGCCCGCCTCGACGGCGGCCTCGTAGAGCACCTTCGTCCCGTGGATGTTGTTCTCCAGCACCGAATCCCACGGGGCGTCCCGCCGGGGATCGCCGGCCAGGTGAATCACCGCGCCGACGCCCTCGCAGGCCTCGGCGACGAGCGCCTCGTCGGTGACGTCGCCGACGAGATACGGATGCTCCGGCTCGAACGGCGGCGGATTGTGGAACAGATACCGCCAGTCGTACTCGTCGGCCAACCCCTCCCGAATGGCGGTCCCGACGGCTCCCTTCGCACCGGTCAAAAGTACGGTGTCGTCCATTTGGGTGTCGAAACGCGGCAGGCGGGTAAGAAACGTGCGGTTCCCCGACCGCCCGGGAAACCTTCTTTGCCGTCCTGGCTGACACTCTGCACATGTTCAGGGCGTTTCGTATCGGCTCTATCGCCGGAATTCCGATCAAACTGGATATCACTTTCCTCCTGATATTGCCCGTTTTGGCGTATCTCATCGGCAACGGGATGGGCGAGGCCGCCGCCGCGCTCAATCAGGGACTCGACGCCGGCCTGGACGTCGGGACGCTCACGGCCGGCATGACGCCGTGGGCGCTCGGGACGGTCGCCGCCGTCGGGCTGTTCGTCTGCGTCCTGTTGCACGAACTCGGTCACGCCGCAGTCGCCCGGTATTACGGCTACGGGATCGAATCGATCACGCTGTGGCTGTTGGGCGGTCTCGCCCGCCCCGAGGAGCAGCCGAACCGCTGGAACCACGAGCTCTGGATCGCGATCGGCGGTCCGGTCGTCAGCGTCGCCCTCGGCGTCGGCTGTTTTCTCGCCTTCGGCGCACTCGGTGGGGACGAGATCCGGTTCGTCGTCGGCTATCTCGCGGTCTTGAACGTCGTCCTCGCGGTTTTCAACATGATCCCGGCGTTCCCGCTCGACGGCGGCCGGGTGCTCCGGGCGCTGCTCGGTCGAACCCGGCCGCACGCCGAGGCGACCCGACTCTCCGTGTCGATCGGCAAAGTCTTCGCGGTCATCGTGGGGCTTTTCGGCGTGCTCGTGTTCAACCCGTTCCTCGTCGCCGTCGCCTTCTTCGTCTACATCGCGGCCGCGGCGGAGGGCAGACAGACGGCACTGCAGGCGGTCTTCGAGGGCGTCGTCGTCGGGGACGTGATGACGCCGGCCGCCGAAATCAGGACGCTCGCGCCGGGGGCGACGCTCGATTCGGTCCTCGAACGGATGTTCCGCGAACGTCACACCGGGTATCCGGTCGTCGACGAGACCGGAACGCTCCTCGGGGTCATCACGCTCACCGACATCCGCGACGTCGACCCGGGCGATCGTCCGACGACGACCGTCGCCGAAACGATGAGCACGGAGCTCCGCACTGTCGATGTCGATACCGAGGCGATGGAGGCGATGCAGCGGCTGGCGAGCGACGATATCGGTCGGTTGCTCGTCACCGACGCCGCCGGGTCGCTCGTCGGCCTCGTCACCCGTTCGGACCTCGTGACCGCGATGGATATCATCCGCGAACGACGGGCGATCGACGCCGAGGCGTCACCACCGGGATGACCCTCCCCGCCGACCGTAGCCGTCACTTCCAGTGTTTGAAAACGAGCCGCTTGATGTCGTCTTTGGTCCGAACGGCCTCCGTCGAGCCGTCCGGCAGATCGACTTCGTAGGGTTCGTCGCCGTTCGATTCGCGCCATCGGTCGTCGTGGGCTTCGAGCAGACTCATCGCCTGCTGGAGCGTGTCTTCGGGGGAGTCATCGCTTTGGTCCTCTCCCGAACTGGCGGTCGAGCCGCCGGATTCGTCTCCCTCTCCGGGACCGCTCTCCGACGCTTTTTCGTCCGCTTCGGTCGCCGCTGCGACGATATCGCCCGCCTGCTCCTCACCGATCCCTTTCACTTCGGTGAGTTCTTCCGGAGTGGCTGCGGCCACGTCGTCGGCGGAACGGAACCCGGCGATAGCGAGCGCTTCGGCGGTTGCCTCGCCGACTCCGTCGATCGAGGTGAGCCCCTCGATATCGGCGGGAGCGCGTCCGTCCGCGGTCCGCTCCGGCGGCGTGTACGTATCGAGGAGATACTGGACCGCATCCGTCGTTCTGACGGTGCCGTACTCGCCGACGTATGCGGCCTCGAGTTCTTCGCGTATCGACTCCAGTTCCTCCAGTTGTGCCTCCGAGACGGAAAGCTCCGGCATACCAGCCGATGGGTTCCCCGGTCGGTAATAACTTATCGCCGCGAAAGGAGGCTTTATCGGGTCCCCGTGTCCCCTTCGGATATGAACGACGCCCCGTCGGGGCCCGATATCTCAGCCGATGACGGAACGGACCGTGAACCTCGGGACGAACCGCCCGGAGAGGGGTTCGTCGACATCAGGGGCGCGCTCGTGGGTCTCGGCCTCATTTGGCTGACCGCGATGGCGACGTTCGTGGCGATACAGGCGGCGGTCTACGGAGTGACTGTCTCGATGATTTATATACTCGCGAGCGTGATCGCGGGTGCGATCGCTGTTTCGGCCGCTTCGGCCGCGCTCCGAACGTTCGGGTATCGTTGAAAACAGTCCGCTTCGTCAGCTCATTCGGACCGCGCTGCCTCGATCCACCCTTCGGCGCGGGTCTCCGGAACCTCGGCCGCGTCGGCGACCGTTTCGACGTCGGCCTCGGCGAGGGCCTCGACCGACTCGATTCCTGCCTCGCGGATCCGACCGGCGTACGCCGGGCCGATCCCGTTGATACGTCGGAGCGGATCGACGTCTTCGTCGTCGGACTCTCCGGTCGACTGCTGATCGACGTCTTCGTCGTCGGACTCTCCGGTGACTGTCTTCGAACCCTCGCCAACCTCGACCGGTTCGTCGGCGAGTTCCTCGGCTTGCTCTTGGAGCGTCTCGACGTTCTCCTCGAACTGTTCGAGCCCCTCCTCGACGCTCTCGGCGAGTTCTTCGCTCTGTGTCTCCAGTTCGGCTTCGACCTCTTCGATCTCCGCTCGGACACCTTCGAACGCCTCCACGGTACTCGACTCGACGTCTTCGGAGGCCTCCAGCGCCGCCTCGAAGCCGTCATCGAGCATCGTAACGAACTCATCGAAGAGTTCCTCGGCGGAGTCGCTCTGTTCGCGCATACTCGTCTCGAACGTTTCGATAGCCTCGAGTTGGTTGGTCTCGAAGGTCTCGAGCCCCTCCTCGACCGCGCTCCGGAACTCCTCGAGCGGTTCGCTGTCTCCGGGTGTCATCGATTCGAGGGTGTCGAAGTAGATCCCGGTAACCGTTCTGGCGGTGTCGTAGTTCCGTTCGCTCGCCTCCTTCGCGGGATCGAAATCGACGAGCGTCCCGCCGAACTCCTGTTGGGTCTCGATACCGCGCTGGATGGTATCACGCGTCCGGGTTATCGCGTTCCGCTGAAAGTCGAAAACGGCGTTGATCGGGAGATCGGTCTCACTCATTGTATTCGTATGTATGGCCTCTAAATGTATAAGTCTACCTCCCATAACCATTCAATCCCATCGAATGGATTCAGGGACGAAACACGCCTCCGTTCCGTCGAGCGTTTCGCTCCCAGTCGAGCGCTTCCGCTCCCGATGTTCGACACCCGTTCGATCGGAACCGTCGGTGTCCATCGGAGATTCCAGCCTCGTCTCTCGGTACTGTGGCTCGATTCTTCGCGGAGAAGGTATGAACGCATACGCTTTCCGTGGACTGTCGAGCTAGCGGATCAACCGTCGGCGCTCACCCGAACGGTGAGGACCGGGATATCCGCCCCTCGGACGACCCGCTCGGTGACGCTTCCGAGCAGATATCTGTCGAGCCCGCTGCGGCCCTGGGTCCCCATGACGATGAGATCGACGTCCTCCGCGTCGACGTATTCCAGGATCGAACGATGTGGTACGCCCTCTTCGATCGCCGTCCGCAGTTCGACGCCCGCTTCCTCGGTCCGCGTTCGGATGTCCTCGATCGCCTCCTCGCCGATCTCGCGGAGCCGGGCCTCGACGCGGTCGTCCATCATCTCGGGCGCGTACGGCATCTCCTCGACGACGAAGAGGACGTGCAGTTCGGCACCCGTCTCGGCCGCCAGATCGATCGCCTGCCGGACGGCTCGGTTGTTCCCCTCGCTTCCGTCCGTCGGCAACAGGATCCGTTCGTACATGCTCACAGAGAGCCGGCCCGATTATAAAGAGGTGTTCCCCGATTCCGACCAGCGAGACACGGAGTTATGGGTTTCGAGCCCCAACGTGTGCATATGACGAACGCGCATGCGACCGTCGGCGGCGGTTGTTTCTGGTGTATCGAGGCGGCGCTCGAACAGCTCGAAGGCGTCACGGAAGCGGTATCGGGCTATGCGGGCGGTCACGTCGAGGAGCCGACCTACGAGGCGGTCTGTTCCGGCGAGACCGGTCACGCGGAGGTCGTCCGACTCGAGTACGATCCCGACGTCGTGAGCTACGAGACGCTCCTGGAGGCGTTCTTTACGATCCACGACCCGACGCAGTTGAACCGCCAGGGGCCGGACGTCGGCTCGCAGTACCGCTCGATCGTTCTCTATCACGACGACGAACAGCGCGAACTCGCCGCGGCGTACATCGACGCCCTCGACGCGGAGTACGACGACGACGTCGTGACCGAACTCGAACCGCTGGAGACGTTTTACCGGGCGGAGGAGTACCACCAGAGCTACTTCGAGAAGAACCCCTCCGACGCCTACTGTAGCTTCCACGCACAGCCGAAAATCGAGAAGGTCCGCGAGAAGTTCGAGCGGACGGTGGTCTGATCGTCGCCCGTCGAAAGCGCTACCGACCGAGCGACCGGATCGCAGAACCCGCCGAGTAGTTCGGGGTTTCGATTTCGGTTCCTCGAAGTCCCGAACGGAACCGCCACTGTGGCGCAGAACAGACCGCGTTCAGGTCTCGGCTCCCAGAACGAAGGATTAAGATGGCGGGTCATGTTATGCCCGGTAATGACTGTTTGTGCCGTCCTTCCAGCCCCACCTGGGGCGTTGATGGATCGAATCTCGATCGAGCCCTTTTCTGGATCCATATGAACCCGACCCTCTGTGCGGGAATCAACCGACTAGGTCGGGGTGATCGGTGATGGCGGGCGACGAGGAACTCGCCAAGGATATCGGACTCGTCTCGGCGATGACGATCGGGATGGGAACGATGATCGGCGCCGGGATATTCGTCCTTCCGGGGATCGCCGCACAGCGAGCCGGGCCGATCGTCGTAATTTCCTTCGTCATCGGCGGTGGAATCGCGATGTTGAACGCGCTGTCCGTCTCGGAGCTCGGGACGGCGATGCCGAAAGCCGGCGGCGCGTACTACTACGTCAACCGGGCGCTCGGACCGCTTTTCGGCTCTATTTCCGGACTCGGTGACTGGCTCGGTCTCGCCTTCGCGTCGGCGTTTTACACTATCGGCTTCGGCCAGTATCTCACGGCGATGCTCGGTGGTGTGACGTTGGCTGTCCCGCTTTTGGGGACGATCCCGTTGATCCCGACGATCAATCTCGGAGTCATGACGCTCTCACAGATTCAGGTCGGTGCGTTGTTCGCCGGCGTCGTCTTCGTCGGCGTCAATTACGTCGGCGCCAAGGAGACGGGCGGCATCCAGACGGTGATCGTCTCGATCCTGCTCGCGATCCTCGGACTGTTCGCGATCGTCGGTTGGTTCTCCTTCGATTGGGGAACGGTCATCGGCTCCGGTGGTCTCACACCGCAGGGCACTACACAGATCCTCCCCGCGACCGGGCTCGTTTTCGTCTCGTTTCTCGGATACGCGAAGATCGCAACCGTCGGCGAGGAGATGAAAAATCCCGGACGGAACCTCCCGATCGCCATCATCGGCAGCGTCGCCATCGTGACCGTGATCTACGCCATTCTTCTAACTTTGATGCTCGGGATCGTGCCGTGGCCCGACCTCGATCTCGACGCGCCGGTCGCACAGGCGGCCGAGATCGCGTTCCCGGGCGTCCTCGCTGCGATCGCGTTCACGATCATGACCCTCGGCGCGTTGCTCGCGACCGCGTCATCGGCAAACGCCTCGATTCTGGCGTCGGCCCGGATCAACTTCGCGATGGGTCGTGACAGGATCGTCAGCGACTGGCTCAACGAGATCCATCCGAACTACGCGACGCCGTATCGATCGATCCTCGTGACGGGCGGCCTCATCGTCGGTTTCGTGATTCTACTTGGGACCGACATCGCGTTACTCGCCGAAGCCGCAAGCGTTCTCCATCTGATCGTCTATGCGCTTTTGAACGCCGCGTTGATCGTTTTCAGAGAAACCGACCATCCGAGCTACGACCCCGAGTTCACGGTACCGATGTATCCCATCGTTCCGATTCTCGGGATCGTTCTCTCGCTCGGATTGATCTATTTCATGGAGCCTGCCGCCCGGATCCTCGCGGTGGTTTTCGTCGTCGGCGCGGTCGGCTGGTACTTCGTGTACGCCCGCCACGAGACACCGATCGAGGGCGCCCTCGGTGAGTACGTTCGAGACCGGCCCGACGAGATGCCCGAGTTCGCCGTCTCGGCGGCCGAGGCGGCTTCCCCCGACGCGACGGCGCCGTACAACGTGATGGTGCCGATATCCAACCCCCGAACTGAGGACGAACTGATCTCTATCGGGGCCACGATGGCACAGCAACGTGAAAACGGCATCGTCCACGCCATCCACATCGTCCAGTTACCGGACCAGACGGCGCTCGAACCCGGTTCGAAACAGTTGGATCGGATCGGATCCGAGTCTGACCGGCTCATGGAGAGTGCCCGTGAAACCGCCGCCGAATACGACGTCGAACTGGAAACACACACCGTCGTTTCCCACCGCTCGTTCGAGGAGATCTTCGACGCCGCGGAGCGTCTCGACGTCGACACCGTCGTGATGGGATGGAGCCCGCGCCGTGCGTGGACGACGGGTCGAACCGGGGGCGCAATAGAGGAACTCACGATGAATCTCCCGTGTGACTTCTTAGTGTTCAAAGATCGCGGGTTCGATCCGTCGAAGGTCCTCCTTCCGACGGCTGGCGGTCCCGACTCCGATCTCAGCGCCGAGGCCGCCAAGGCGTTCCGCGACGTGCACGGCTCGACAGTCTCCGTACTCCACGTCGTCGACGAGGACACCGACAGAGCGAAGGCGATGAGCTTCATCGGGGGATGGGCCGACGATCACGACCTCGGGGACGCCGAGCTCCTCGTCAGAACGGACGGTAACGTAGAGAAAGCGATCGAGGAAGCCGCCACCGACCATTCGCTCGTGCTCATCGGTGCGACCGGACAGGGGTTACTTTCGAGGCTGCTCAGCGGCTCGCTCGTCTTCGATGTCGTCAACACGATCGACACCTCCGTACTGCTCTCGGAGCGTCCCGCGAAACGATCGCTCCGACAGCGTCTCTTCGCTCGACGATCGAAAGCCGACGGCTCGGAGCCCAGTACGGACAACGGGGAAGACACGGAGGGTGACGGCTCCTGAGAATCGGTCGTTCGCGGATCATCGTTGATTCGATCCCGACGTTCCCGCTCTGCGAACCTGATACAGCTCAGGACGTGGTGAAACCGGCCGTTCCCTCGTACTCCTCGATGACCCACTCTAGCTCCTCGATCGCCCGGAGGATGGCGACCTCGGCGGTGTCCTCGAACTCCGAGGACGGCGGGTCGTAGTCGTCGTACTGCGCTTCGAGTTCGGCGATTCGCTCTCTGATCTCTTCTTCGGTGCGCATACAGGAGGATTCGTCGGAACGCTCTTTGACTTTGCGGGGCCGCCGCGTTCGCCGCCGTCCGATCACTGGCTCGCCCGGCATCTCCGGCGCCGCAACGACAAAGCCCCTCGAAGCCCAAGCGTGTGTATGTCCGAAACGAACGAACCCCCGAGGACCGACGAGGAGTGGCGCGAGGTACTCACCGACGAGGAGTACCGGATCCTCCGAGAGCGAGGGACCGAACCGAAGTTCTCCGGGGAGTATCTGGGCAAAGACGACGACGGGATCTACCGCTGTGCGGGCTGCGGTGCCGAACTCTTCGACTCGGGGACCAAGTTCGACTCGAACTCGGGGTGGCCATCCTTCTACGACGCAAAGGACGGCGCAGTCGAACTCCGCGAGGATCGAAGCCACGGGATGGTCCGAACCGAGGTCGTCTGTGCCCGGTGTGAGGGTCATCTCGGCCACGTCTTCGATGACGGCCCCGACCCGACCGGGAAGCGGTTCTGTATGAATTCCGTCTCCCTCGAGTTCGACGACAAGTGAGTTTCGGGCTTACCCTCTATTTATATACTAGTACGGAACCAGACCGCCCGTGAGCTGACCGATCGACGGCGGTCCGCCGGGGCGGGAGCGCGGTGAACGGATCGTCGATAGACTGCACCGCCTGTACGCAAATCACTACTCGCGAGGAGTCGTACCTCCACCGACACCCCCGTGGATTTATACGTGGGCACCCAACACGGCCCCATGTCCGATCTCTCGCTCGACGCGGCGCAACTCGACCGCTACTCCAGACACATCATCATGGACGATATCGGCCCGGAGGGACAGAAACGGCTGCTCGACTCGAAGGTTCTCTGTCTCGGGGCCGGCGGCCTCGGCTCGCCGATACTGCAGTATCTGGCCGCCGCCGGGGTCGGAACGATCGGCATCGCCGACGATGACGTCGTCGAGCGCTCGAACCTCCAGCGACAGGTCGTCCACGCCGAGGCGGACGTCGGGCGTCCGAAAGTCGATTCGGCACGCGATTTCATCGAACGGCAAAACCCCGACGTGACGGTTCGAACCCACGAAACACGGGTCCAAAAGGAGAACATCGAACAGCTGTTGGAGGCGTACGACATCGTCGTCGACGGCTCGGACAACTTCGCGACCCGTTATCTGGTCAACGACGCCTGCACGCTGGCCGGCGTTCCGTTCGCTCACGGGGCGATCCTTCGCTTCGAGGGACAGGTGACGACGTTCGAGGCTAACGACGGTGGCCCCTGTTATCGGTGTCTCTTCCCCGAGGCTCCCGAGCCGGGAACTGTCCCGGACTGTGCGACAGCGGGCGTACTGGGCGTGTTGCCCGGTACGGTCGGCTGTATGCAGGCGACGGAGGCGATCAAACTCTGCCTGGACTACGGTGAGACGCTCGACGGCCGGATGATCTTCTACGACGCCGCCGACATGACGTTCGAGGAGATCTCGATCGAACCCCGTCCGGACTGTCCGATCTGCGGTGAGGGCGGTATCGAGTCGATCCACGAGGTCGAGTACGAATCGACGTGCGCGATCTAGGTTCTCGACGGTGTCTGTGGGAACCGTCGCTTGTGCTCGGTCGTCTCGTGATAACGGACGATCCGCTCGACTGCTTCGGGCTCGAGACCGAGCGCCGCCGCGATCCGTTCGGGATCGTCGTCGGCCTCGACGAGTCGCCGAAGGACGGCGTCGATCACTGACTGCGGCTCTTCGAGGTCGTGGCTATCCGATCGGCCGGGATAAAAACCGGCGGCTGCGGGCGTCTCAACGACGAAATCAGGTATCTCGAGATACTCAGCTAGCGTCTCGACTTCGGTTCGATAGAGCCCCCCGAGCGGGAGCAGGTCGGCAGCGCCGTCACCGTGTTCGCTGAACGACCCCAACAGCAGCTCGCTCCGGGTTATCGTCCCGAGGACGAGTCTATCCGTCGCGTCCGCGGCGAGGTAGAGCATCGTCATCCGGAGGCGATCGACGAGGCTTTCGCGAACGATCGGATCGCCGTGAAGATCTGTGTGAGGGGCCAATTCCCCGAAGGACATCAAAAGGGACTGGAGGTGGATCGTTTCGGCTTCGATACCCAGGACGTCGGCGACGGCCTCCGCGTCCTGTGCGCTCCTGGAACCGATCTTGCTGCTCGGCAGAACGAGCCCCGAGACGCGTTCGGCGCCGAGCGCTTCGACTGCGAGCGTAGCGGTGACCGTCGAATCGACACCTCCGTTCAACCCGATGACGACGCCCCCAGCGTCGGCGTCGGCCACGGCCGATCGAACGAACGAGATACACTCACTTCGCATCGTCGCCGTATCCGTCCGAGCTTTCGTGGTCGTTTCACCCATCGACTCAGCACTCACCTCTAATCGGCTGTCCGCTCGCCGTTCGCGAGCCAATCGATCGGTCGGTCATTGTATCTAAAACGCTCACCTGAACCGGTATAAGGTTTGTCTCTATACATGTTATTACTCATTTTATAGTCGCATATCCATTGGATTTCGATGTTTCTAACCGATCGTTAAAAATAACCTCATCGGAGTCGCTCGCTCCGTCGCGTGTCGTCCGTTTCAGTTCGACTCGACTGGAACCACGAGCGTCGGACGGGTGGTCTCGGTGATCACGTCCTGTGAGACGCTGCCGAGCATTCGGCGTTCGTGGTCGTCGATCCCGCGGGTTCCCATTACGAGCAGATCGGCGCCGATCTCGTCGGCGTACGCGAGGATCTCGTCGCTCGGTCGCCCTCGACGGACGGCGCCGCCGCTCTCGACGCCCGCCGCCTCCGCGGCGTCGGTGACGCTCTCGACGGCGCGTTCGGCGTTCGCCGTCAACTCCGCATCGACCGCGTCGGTCAACTGCTCGTCGAGCGTCAGAAAGACCTCGCTATCGATGACCGAGAGGGCGTGGAGCCTCGCGTTACGCTGTGCCGCCACGTCGACGGCGCGTTCGATGACTGTCGCCATTCCCTCGCCGCCGTCTGTCGGAACGAGAATATCGTCGTACATCTGATTCGTCCGGACGTTGACGCGGCGAGAAATAAACCGTTGTGAACCTCTCCTCCGACGGGACCGTGCGAAACGAATAGGTGTCTCCCACGAGCAGACCCACATATGTACGATCGGATACTGCTACCGACCGACGCCAGCGCCGGGGTCGACCGTGCTATCGAACACGCTATCGACGCTGCAAAACGGTACGACGCCGAACTGCACGTCCTCTACGTGGTCGATACGGACACCTACAGCTCCTATTCGGGCGACGAGTACGTCCACGAGTCGGAGGGGCTCGAAAGGGCGCTCGAGCAGGCCGGTAGCGAGGCGATCGAGAACATCCTCGAGGCGGCCGAAGCCGAAGGCGTCGGGGCCGAAGGAGTTCTCAGACACGGGGTGCCACACGAGGAGGTGCTCACGTACGCCGATTCGGCTGACGTCGGACTGATCGTCATCGGTTCGAAGAACCGATCGGGCGAGTATCGACGGCTCCTCGGCAGCGTCGCCGAACGGGTCGCTCGGATGGCGACGCGCCCGGTCACCGTCGTCAAAACGCCCGTCGACGAGTAGTTCGGTGCCTTCGATCGACGCACCTCCCGTCACTCGATCCGAACCGGCTCGCGCTCGAAGCGATCGTCCCGCCACCGCCAGCTTTTGATCTCGAGCTCTCCGGACGCAAGCGAAACGATGACGTACGAGTAGTCCGGCCACGCCGCGAGTTCGACGTCGGTTTCGCTCGGCTTCGGCGGTCCCTCGGGGTGTGAGTGATAGAAGCCGACAGGTTCGAGGCCAGCATCCTCGATCCGCTCCAGCAACTCGAGCTCGGTTTTCGGATCGATCTCGTAGCGTCTCGTCGGTCGGGTCGCGACGTTCGCTGCCCGGTAGGCTCGTCTGACCCTCGATTCGTGTTCGCCGTGCTTTCCGGCGAGAACGCCGACGATCTCCTCGGGGACGCCCGTCCGGGCGTGTTCGCGGATCGCATCGGCGATCGCCGACGGGAGCGCGAGCGTCACGGTTCGCCGGCGAAGGAACTCGCCATCCACGGCTCCGGGAGATCGAACGCGTCCGGATGGAGCAGCGAGACGAGCGTCTCCAGGGACTCGACGACTCGGGGTCCCGGACGGTTCATCAGGTGGTGACCGTCGACGGCGTAGACCCGGTTCATCCGGACCGCCCGGAGACCCGAGTATCCCGGACGACCGGTCAGATCGGATCTATTCTCGAAGGTCTGCTCGAGGCCGAACCCACAGGGGGCGGCGACGAGGATGTCCGGATCGTACTCCCGTATCGTCTCCCACTCCCGGGGCGTCGAGGCGTCCCCGGGGTCAGCGAGCCCGTACTCGCCGCCGGCGAGATCGACCAACTCCGGAACCCAATGTCCCGCCACCATCGGCGGCTCGAGCCAATCGAGGACGGCGACGGTCGGCTCGATCGGGCTCTCGCTCGTCACGGTGGCGACCCGATCGATTCGGGCCTGCAGTTCCTCGACCAGTTCTCCGGCCCGGTCGGGTCGATCCAGCGCGTCGCCGATTCGGCCGATGTCGGAGAGGATATCCTCGACACTGTGGGGATCCGTCGTCACGAGCTCACAGTCCAATCCCAGCTCTTCGATCGCGCGCTCGACGACGACGGTGTCGACGGCGCAGACGTCACAGATCCCCTGGGAGATGACGATATCCGGGTCGGCGTTGGCGAGTGCCTCCCGGTCGATCCGGTAGACGCCCCCATCGTCTGCCGACGCTCTGACCTGTTCGTCGATCTCCGCGCTCGAGGCGTCGGCGTTGACACGCGAGTTGACGACGGATGGGGTATCGACCACCGACGGTGGGTAATCGCACTCGTGTGACGTCGCGACCGGCTCGACGCCGAGAGCGGCGACGATCTCCGTCGCCGAGGGCAAAAGCGAGACGACGCGGGGTGGCACAGTTGTAAAATCCTCCAGTCTGTCCTTCGGAAGCGAGCGAAATGAATCTGCTGGCGAGCGGGGCTTTTCGGATTACATCGATCGGGGAGCTTCGACCCCGAGAATGTCGAGAGCGTTGGCGACCGTATGCCGGGCGGCGACGACGAGTGCGAGTCGTGCCCGCCGTGTGCGTTCGTCGTCGGCGCTGACGACCGGACACTCCCGGTAGAAGCCGTTGAACCGGTCGGCGATCTCGCGGGTGTACGTCGCGATCCGATGGGGTTCGTGATCGCCGGCCGCGGCTTCGACGACGCCCGGGAACCGGGCGATCGTCGACAGCAGTTCGCGCTCGGCGTCGCCCGAAAGCGCCGATACGTCGAGGTCGGGCTCGATCCCTTCCGCTTCCCCTTCGATCCCACAGCAGCGCGCGTGGACGTACTGGACGTACGGCGCCGACTGAGCCTCGAAATCGAGCGCCCGGTCCCACTCGAAGGTGATCGCCTTCGTCGGCTGTTTGGAGACGATATCGTATCGGACCGCGCCGATACCGACCTGTCTGGCGATCCGCTCGACGTCGGCTTCATCGAGGTCGTCGCTCCGGAGCCGGTCGTCGAGTCTGGTCTCGACCTCCTTGCGCGCGCGATCGATCGCCTCGTCGAGGAGGTCATCGAGCTGGACGCCGGTTCCGCGGCGGGTCGACATCTTCCCCTCCGGCAGGTTGACATAGGAGTAGATGACGGAATCGAGCCGATCGGTGTCGTTGTCGAGTAACTCGAGCGTCGCCCGGAGCTGTTCGGCCTGTAGTTTGTGATCCTCACCGAGGACAGTCACCGCGCGGTCGTAGTTGTCGAACTTCCACTCGTGGTGGGCCAGGTCCCGCGTCGTGTACAGAGACGTACCGTCGGCCCGGAGGAAAACGAGGTTCTTCTCGATGTCGTCGAACTCGAGCTGCCAGGCGTCCTCCTCGTACACCGCGTTGTCGTGTGCTTTCAGCCGGTCGACGATCCCGTCGGTCGAGCCGTCCCGCATGAATCGGGTCTCCTTGACGAACTCGTCGAACTCCGCGGGTAACCGACCGAGACAGGCCTTCATACCCCCGAGGACGGTGTCGACGACCTCGCCGACCCGCTCGTAGGTCTCCTCCTCGCCGGCCTCCAGCCCCTGCATGATCGCCTCGATCTTCGCTTCGGCTTCCTCGACGGCGTCGGGGTCGGCGTTCTCCAAAAAGTCGTTGCCCTTCCGGTAATATCGGACCATCCGGTATTCGGCCCGATCGCGGGCCGGCTCGGGGAGATCGGACTCCTCGAACCGCTCGTAGGCCCACGTGAACACGGCCATCTGTCGGCCGGCGTCGTTGACGTAGTAGTGTCGGTCGACGTCGTAGCCGGCGTACGAAAGCAGATTGGCGACGGCGTCGCCGATGATCGGGTTTCGGGCCCGCCCGACGTGGACCGGTCCGGTCGGGTTCGCGGAGGTGTGTTCGACGACGACCGAGGTCTCTCGGGCGGGAAGCGTCCCGTAGGACGGCTTTTGGGCGGCCTCGAGGGTGCCCTGAAAGTACGACTCGTCGGGGAAGAAGTTCAGGTACGGGCCGGCCGCTTCGATGCGATCGACGTACTCGTAGTCGGCCGCGTCCAGTTCGGCGGCGAGTTCGCCGGCGACCTGCGGCGGCGGCGCTTCGAGTTCGCCGGCCAGTCGGAAGGGGATACTCGAGGCGAAAACGGCGTCGATATCCTCGGGTGGCTCCTCGATGCCGAGATCGTCGGTCGGGAGCCCGCGGGCTTCGAGCGCCGACCGCAGCGCGGATTCGACCGACTCGCGAAGGGGGCGGAACATACTCCCGTTTCCCGAGCGGCGGGTATATGAATAACGGGTTCGTTCCGATATCGTCGACGGTCGACGTCCGCCCGCCCGCGGGAACGCCCCCCGGTTCCGATCCACGGCTTTTAGGCACTCGAACGACGAGACAGGTGTATGCCAAAGCAGGTCGACGACCCCGACTACCACAGCGAAAACCACACCGCCGCCCAGACCTGCGGGTGGACGGCGAATGCCCTCCGCGGGGAGGGCCGATGCTACAAGAACCACTTCTACGGGATCCAGTCGCACCGCTGTATCCAGATGACGCCGGTCGTCAAATGCAACGAGCGGTGTGTCTTCTGTTGGCGTGACCACGCCGGCCACGCCTACGAGCTCGGCGACGTCGAGTGGGACGACCCCGACGCCGTCGCCGAGGCGTCGATCGAACTCCAGCGAAAGCTGCTTTCGGGGTTCGGCGGGAACGACGAGGTGCCCGAGCGGGTCTTCGAGGAGGCGATGAAGCCCCGTCACGTCGCGATCTCGCTGGATGGCGAGCCGACGCTGTACCCGTACCTCCCGGAGCTCATCGACGCCTTCCACGATCGGGAGATCACGACGTTTCTCGTCTCCAACGGCACCCGCCCGGAGATCCTCGCCCAGTGTGACCCGACACAGCTGTACGTGAGCGTCGACGCCGCCGACCGGCGGACGTTCGACGAGGTGGTCAAACCGGTCGAGGACGGCGCCTGGGAGCGACTCATCGAGACGCTCGACGTCCTCGCCGAAAAGGACGAAACGCGGACTGTGCTCCGGACGACGCTTCTGGCCGGCCACAACACCCACAGGCCGGAGTGGTTTGCAGCGATGTACGACCGGGCCGACGCCGACTTCGTGGAGCTGAAAGCGTACATGCACGTCGGCAACTCCCGGGGCCGTCTCGACCGGGACGTGATGCCCGCCCACGAGGACGTCCTCGAGTTCACCGAAGCCGTCCGGGAGTTCCTCCCGACCCACCCGGTACTCAAGGACGTCGAAGCCTCCCGCGTCGCGCTTTTGGCTCGCGAGTCCGACACGATGGTACCGGAGCTGAAAGGCGGCAGCGACTTCTGGCGACAGCAACCCTACGCCGAGTCCTGACCGGTTGCCGATGGCCGGTGTCCGGGGACGTCGCCCCGATCGCCGGGTTCGCCAACCTTTAAAAGATAAAACGCCTGAGTTCGAGTATCGGTCGTTGTGTCCCTTCGTTCCACTTCTGTTATCCGTATCATTTCCGTTACGGTTAAGGGTCGGACGTCCCTACTCGGGGTATGGCACAGACAACCGGGCGCGTCGGCCACGACGAGCTGGCGACGCTGAAACTCGTCGCTCTCGACGGCGCGCTCGAGGGACGGACGACGATCACGTGTTCGGAGCTGGCCGCCCGGCTCGACGCGTCGAACCAGACCGCCTCCCGGCGGCTCCAACGGCTCGAGGACGCCGACTACCTGCGACGGGAGATCACCGGCGACGGCCAGCGGATCGCGCTCACCGACGAGGGCGAAAGGGCGCTCCAGCGGGAGTACGCCGATTATCGGCGGCTCTTCGAAGGCGATGTGGACGTGACACTCCGCGGGACCGTCACGAGCGGGATGGGCGAGGGGAAACACTACATCTCGCTGTCGGGATACATGCGGCAGTTTCGCGACCGGCTCGGGTACGAACCGTTCGCCGGCACGCTGAACGTCGATCTCGACGAGGAAAGCGTCCGGTCGCGGGCCAGAACGGACGCCCTCGATCCGATCGAGATCGACGGGTGGCAGGACGACGACCGGACGTACGGTCCGGCGTTCTGTTGGCCGGCGACGGTCGAAGCCGGCGGAACACGCTATGAGGACGCCCACGTCATCGCCCCGGAGCGGACCCACCACGGCGCCGACCAACTGGAGATCATCGCCCCGGTAAAGCTCCGCGAAACGCTCGATCTCGAGGACGCCGACGGGGTGATCGTCCATGTCTCGGAGCAGTAACACCGCCCGGGCGGCCGACGGCGTCGACGCGGCGATATCCGCCTTCGCCGCCGGCGGTCCCGTCCTCATCCACGACGCGACCGACCGCGAGGGGGAGGTAGATCTCGTCTACCCCGCCGTCGCCGTGACGCCGGCCGACGTCGCCCGGATGCGAAACGACGCCGGCGGGCTCGTCTGCGTTGCACTCTCCGATACCGTCTGTACCGCCTGGGATCTCCCCTTCACCCAGGAGACGATCGATCACCCCGCCGGGGCCGCCCACGATCTCGGGTACGACGAGCGATCCTCGTTTTCTTTGACCGTCAACCACCGCGAGACGTTCACCGGGATCACCGACGAGGACCGCGCGCTCACGATCTCCGAACTCGGCTCGGCGGCCGGCGAGATCGTCCGCGAGACGCGGGTCGCGGGCGACGGAGCCACGGGCTCGATCGCGACCGACGCCGACAGCTTCGCCGAACGGTTCCGGGCCCCCGGTCACGTCCACCTGCTCCGCGGCGCGCCGAACCTCCTCGAGGATCGTCGGGGCCACACCGAGCTCGGGCTCGAACTCGCCGCGGCCGCAGGGGTCGAGCCCGCGGTCGTGGTCTGTGAGATGCTCGACGACGAAACCGGCGGCGCGCTGTCGCCCGCCGCGGCCCGCTCCTATGCGGATCGACACGGTTTCCCCTACGTCGAGGGCAGCGAACTCATCGCCCGGTTCGGGTGACTGGCGGGCGTCGATCGCTCAAGAAAAATTCGCTCGTAGTCGGTAACCGCCCTCAGAACTTCTCGAGGTACCGGTCGATCTCCCACTGGGAGACGTCGACGAGGTAGTCGTTGAACTCCTGAGTCTTCGCTTCGACGAACTTGTCGGAGACGTGATCGCCGAGCGCGTTCATGATGACGTCGTCGTCTTCGAGCGCGTCGACGGCCTCGCCGAGGTTGCTCGGGAGCGTCTCGATTCCATAGTCTTTGCGCTTTTCCTCGTCGAACTCGTAGATGTTCTCTCGGATCGGTTCGGGGGCATCGAGACCTTTCTCGACGCCGTCGAGGCCGGCGTGGATGAGCGCCGCGAAGGCGAGGTACGGGTTACACGACGGGTCGGGGAAGCGAGCCTCGATCCGGCTGGCGGCCGGGACACGTGCGGCCGGTTTCCGGATCAGCGCGGAACGGTTCCGGTCGGACCAAGCCACGTAGACCGGTGCCTCGTAGCCTGGGACGAGCCGCTTGTAGCTGTTGACCGTCGGGTTCGAGACCGCCGTGATCGCGGGGGCGTGTTCGAGAACACCGGCGAGATACGAGTGGGCCGTCTCCGAGAGATTGAACTCGTCGTTCTCGTCGTGGAAGGCGTTCTCGCCGTCCTTGAACAGCGACATGTGGGTGTGCATACCCGAGCCGTTGATCTTCGGGATCGGCTTCGGCATGAACGTCGCGTGGAGGTCGTGCTGGGCGGCGATCGCTCGGACGACCGTCCGGAACGTGCCGACGTTGTCGGCGGTCGTCAGAGCGTCGTCGTACTCGAAGTTGATTTCGTGTTGACCGCGGGCGACTTCGTGGTGTGAGGCCTCGATCTCGAAGCCCATCGACTCGAGCCCGTAGATGATGTCCCGGCGGACGTCGCTCGCGAGGTCCTTCGGCGCGAGATCGAAATAGCCGCCCTGGTCGGCGGTGTCCGTCGTTGCACGACCGTCTTCGTCCTCCTCGAAGAGGAAGAACTCGGGTTCGGGCGCGAAGTTGATGTCGTAACCCATCTCGTCGGCGCGATCGATGGCGCGTTTGAGTATGTACCGGGGATCGCCTTCGAAGGGCTCGCCGGTCGAGGTGTTGTAGACGTCACAGATCATCCGGGCCGAGGCGCCGTCCTCGCGCTTGCGCCACGGCAGAACGGCGAACGTGCTCGGATCCGGGATGAGCCGCATGTCCGACTCCTGAATGCGAACGAACCCCTCGATCGAGGAGCCGTCGAAGTAGATACCTTCGGTGAACGCCTTCTCGGCCTGATCTGCCGGTACGGCGACGTTTTTGACTGTTCCGAGAATGTCGGTGAACTGCAAACGGAGGAAACCGACGTCCTTCTCGTCGATCTCGTCCAGAACTTCCTGTGCTTCTTCGGTGAGGCCACCGTCTGTGGCGACGTTTTCGTTCGTCATGTTTC